>ENA-OQIY01000065-OQIY01000065.1-human-gut-metagenome-genome-assembly--contig:-NODE-65-length-11245-cov-0.965371_pt1 | contig 11245 bp, 13 predicted proteins | sample MGYA00242592_ERZ504757 | MGnify/ENA primary metagenome ERZ504757 (study PRJEB26092, sample SAMD00036366) | human gut metagenome | host: Homo sapiens | study: EMG produced TPA metagenomics assembly of... | reverse complement strand
CGCCGAACCGCCGCCGGAACAATACCGGAGCCGCCGAAAATCAGCTTGGATATAATAAGGAAGCTCTGAAATCGCTCCTGCAGTAGATCCAAGGCATAGCCAAGACCCAGTGCAACGGAAACGATTGTAATCTCACGACTTGTGATCGGCTCTTTTGTGATGAGCTGGATACCGGAAACCAGAATCGATGCAAACATCATAACGGCCGCACCGCCCAGTACGGACTGCGGCATGATGGATACAAATGCTGCAATCTTCGGGCAGAGTCCGCAGAGAATCAGGAAAACTGCTCCGCAGGAAAGCGCCATACGGTTTACAATTTTTGTCATCGAAATAATGCCGACATTCTGTGCAAAAGAAGTATTCGGAAGAACACCGAGTACTGCTGCAAAGCTTGATCCAAGACCATCGCAGATAATACCGCCGGAAAGCTCCGAATCGGTTGCCTCGCGGTCCATACCGCTCTCTACACAGGCACAGATATCACCAACCGTCTCAACGGTTGTTACAATAAACATGATTGCAACCGGAAGAATGGCCTCCAGCCGGAAGACCGGTTTTACCTCAGCCAGTTTTCCAAAACCTGCAATACCCGGAAGTGCGAACCAGGAAGCGTCTTTTACCTGCTGGAAATTGACAACCCAGGAATATGTATAGGAAACTGTGCTTCCATCCTCAAGAACCGCCGTTCCGGTATGCGGCAGAACCATTGTCATAACAATGGCTACTACGTAGCCGACTAAAATACCGATCAGAATCGAAGCAGTACTTAAAATTCCCTTCGGATTTGTAAAGTGCTTCAATGCGAGCGTTACAATCAGAACAACCATTCCAAGGAACAGATTCTGCATGGAACCGTAATCGTTCGTTCCGGAACCGCCGCAGAGATAATTGATTCCAACCGGAATCAGCGAAAGACCGATCGCCATAACGACGCAGCCGGTAACAACCGACGGGAAAAATTTACGAAGCGGCTTTAAACAGACGCCAAGCACGCCCTCAAACAGACCGCCGACAATGTCGCACCAAGGATAGCGCCGTACGTCAGCGCGCCCTGTCCCAGCACGGCTGTCACGCTCTTGAATACGCCGAGGAATCCAGAAGATGTACCCATAACAATCGGTACTTTACCGCCGATCGGTCCAATCGAAAACATCTGTACCAGTGTTACAATACCGGCTACTGTCATTGCATTCTGCAAAAGAGCCGTACGAAGTGCACCGTAGCCCGCATCCGCCGTCAGACCGCACGCTCCCATGATGATCAGAAGCGGGGTGAGGTTTCCTACGAACATCGCCATTACATGCTGCAATCCAAGCGGAATCGCCTGCTTCAGCGGAATCCGTCCTTCAAAGGTGTACGGGGTTCCCATAGCTGAACTTTTTTCTTTTTTCATTGCTTTTCTCCTGCTTTTGTAGATTTGGGCTGCCTTGCCTTTCGGTATGGAATATGCCCTGCACAGCCGGAATTTTTCCGGCAAAGCGTCCTTGTTTTTTCTTATAGATACTTATAAGTTTTTCTTTTTAAACAAGTCTTCTTCATAAGCTGTGCTTTTATGTAAAAAGATTATCATGTTTCTTTTTTCCCGTCAACCCGCATCTTGTACAGAATTCCATAAAAAGGAGACACCGGTCTGTGTTCCTCATCTCACAGATCAATGCCTCCTTGTTTTCTTCCTTCAATTTAAGCGTTCTGGAAATCCTCAATCGCTTTTACGGTGCGGTTATATTCTTCCGTCACCTTCTGCATCAGATCATCCGTCTCGGTCTCCTGCAGCGGTCTTAACCGCTCGGTCAGCTCGGCGCTTGGCTCGTACAGATTTTTAAAACCAAGATTCTGGCACACGCCTTTTAATGTATGAGCTGACGGAATGCAACCTCAATATTTCCGTCCGCCAGTGCCTGGCAAAGCTCCTGATAGCTCGGATCCTGAGGAAATTTAAATGATCCGCTGAATCAGAGATTCACTGCGAAGCCGCTGAACGGTTTCCTCGTAATCTGCTCCCATCTGCATGTAGCAATCTTTTAATGTCATCTTCTCTTCCTCTTCCCTGTATGCAAATTCATTACATATTAATGCAAACAAGTTCTTTATCAATACATAAATAATTATATTTCTCACGCAAGCTCTTGTCAACTTCTGCTTTTCATTATTTTTGCATTATTTTTGTTTACTATACGCTCTATTTCTGAACATAAAACATCTTTTTTCTTACGTTTTTTCTTTACGTTTTTATCTTACCTGTATATTGCATTCATGCATAATAATACAACTTACTCGCATATTCTGTCGTTTTATTCACACGGTACCGCGTGAAAGTCTATTTCTTCTGTATAGTCTTGTTGCAAAATGTAATGTTTTTTGTACCCTGTAATTTTCGTTATTTTTTCTGTGTTTCTTCTATCTTTTATGCAAAAAGGGACCCTCGGTCTTAACCGGAGATCCCTTTGGATTTCTCAAAATCAGATTAGCAGATTCCCTGAGCCATCATAGCGTCAGCTACTTTCTCAAAGCCTGCGATGTTAGCGCCCATAACATAGTCGCCCTCATGGCCGTAACGTTTTGCAGCATCAACCATGTTGTGTGTGATGTTGATCATGATGCTCTTCAGTTTTGCATCAACTTCTTCGAAGGTCCAGGACAGACGCTCGGAGTTCTGGGACATCTCGAGTGCGGATGTTGCAACACCACCTGCATTTGCAGCTTTTCCAGGTGCGAAGATTACGCCGTGCTCCTGCAGATATTTGGTTGCTTCCAGAGTAGTAGGCATGTTAGCGCCCTCGCATACTGCAGTGCATCCGTTCTCAACAAGTGCTTTTGCATCCTCAAGCAGCAGCTCGTTCTGAGTTGCGCAAGGAAGAGCAAGGTCTGCTTTTACAACCCATACGCCGCGTCCTTCGTGGTACTCAGAGTTTGGACGATATTTCTTGTACTCGGTCAGACGGGCACGATTTACTTCTTTGATCTCTTTTAATGCAGCTACATCGATTCCGTCTGGATCGTAAACCCATCCGTTGGAGTCAGAGCAGGTGAGAACTTTCACACCAAGCTGAGTAGCTTTCTCGATTGCATAGATTGCAACGTTTCCGGAACCGGATACACAAGCGGTCTTGCCTGCGATGTCGATGCCGTTCAGTTTCAGCAGCTCCTGGGTCAGGTACAGCAGTCCGTATCCGGTAGCCTCTGTTCTTGCTAAAGATCCGCCGTAGCTTAAACCTTTACCAGTCAGAACGCCTTCGTATACGCCGCGGATTCTCTTGTACTGTCCGAACATGAAGCCGATCTCTCTTGCGCCTGTTCCGATGTCACCAGCCGGTACGTCGGTGTCTGCGCCGATATATTTGCAAAGCTCTGTCATAAAGCTCTGGCAGAATGCATGATCTCTCTGTCAGATTTTCCTTTCGGATCGAAGTCAGAACCACCTTTACCTCCGCCGATCGGAAGGCTGGTCAGTGAGTTTTTGAATACCTGCTCGAATCCCAGGAATTTGATAATACCAATATTTACAGAAGGATGCAGACGGATTCCTCCTTTGTAAGGTCCGATTGCACTGTTAAACTGTACACGATATCCGGTGTTTACATGAGCCTGTCCTTTATCGTCTACCCACGGCACACGGAATTTGATCTGACGCTCTGGCTCTACCATTCTCTCCAGAAGAGCGACTTTTCTGTATTTTTCCTCGTTTGCTTCAATAACAGGGCGAAGAGATTCCAGAACCTCTTTGACTGCCTGATGGAATTCCGGCTCAGCTGGGTTTTTTGCAACTACGGACTCAATAACCTCATCTACGTATGACATGTTAGTTTCCTCCTTGAAATTTCTCCCTTAATGTAGTGCAGAAAGATTTCTTTAAAAGATCCATCTGCGGTTCTCATCAGCCTTAAAGCGTGGAGAAAATCATTTCCGCACTCTCTCGCGTCTCCGGTGGATTCTCCCGTCCTCCGGATCACTTAATTTTATAAGGTCAACGATTGGTTGATATTATAGCATAAAATATCCGGTTTTTGCAATATTTCACGCAAAAAATTCCTAATAAATCATGATTTTGTAGCGTTTTCTAATATTTACCCAGTATTTTTGTCGATTTTGTATATTTTTACCGAAAGTACTATAAAATTTCGCGTGCTGATTCTTTAGAAAATAAAGATTAGCTGCGGTTTTTTTGTTTTTTATATTAGGTGTTTTCGATTTTTTCTTCACGCTCCAGCCAAAGGTTCCCTGCTTTTTCCCGATTCCAAAGTACTCTCCGTGGGAATACACAATCGGTTTCGCGCGGTTCAGATCGAAGCGGCCGCGCTCATCCATGTATGCCTCATCCGCATGGACAGCCACAACTTTTGCAAGAAACATGTGATGCGAGCCCAGTTCGAGCACCTGCTCCACTTTACACTCGATATTAACCGGCGACTCCCCGATCATCGGTGCGGAAATCTCCTCCGCCTCGACTTTCGTCAGTTTCATCTCTTTGAACTTATCCACATCTCTTCCCGAGCGCACGCCGCAGTAGTCGGTCGCATAGCAGAGGTCCTCCGTCGTCAGGTTGATGACGAACGCACCGCTCTCTTTGATCATCTGATAGCTGTAGCGTTCCGGCCGCACCGAGATCGATACCATCGGAGGATTCGTACACACCGTGCCGGCCTAGGCAACGGTGATGATGTTGTCCTCCCCGTTCTTTCCGCGCACCGACACCATGACCGCCGGCAGCGGATACAGCATATTTCCCGCTTTCCATGTCTGTTTTCCCATTCTTATTTCTTTCCTTTCCTCTTTTTCACTCTTTTATGACCGAAAAAAGCGTGCCCCGGATCTGTTTCAGGCCCGGAACCACGCTTTTTTATTTTTTCTGTTTTTACTGATTCTGCAGCGCCATCATAAATGCCGGAATCAGCTGTTTCTTTCTCGATACAACACCCTTCAGCTCGCAGCTGACCTCGTTGACCGGAAGATCTTCAAAAGCTTTTTCGATGACTTCCTTTGCCCCGCTTCCATAATACAGAAGCTCTGTAGATTCTTCTATAATATTGGTCAGCATAAAGAATACCATCTCGATGCCGTGTTTTCCGCACTCGCTTTCCATCTGCGGCAGAAGCTGTTCCTTGATGGATTCCAGCTCGCCCGCATCGAGGGATGTATCTGCCGACACCAAACGTAACATCGCCCATGATGAATTTTTTGAAATCCTGGTAGAAAATTTCTTCCGGTGATTTATCTTTCAGGTTGCTTCCTGCACGGAACATTTCGGATGCAAACTCCGGAATGCTGATGCCTGCAATGTCCGCCAGTGCCTCTGCTGCCGCTTTGTCAAGAAACGTACACGTCGGCGACCGGAACATCAGCGTATCGGAAATGATGGCTGCGCAGAGCAGTCCTGCGATGTTCGGCGCGATCTCCAGCTCTTTTTCCTTATAAATTTCATACATAATCGTTCCCGTGCAGCCCACCGGCTCATTGCGGAACATAACCGGCGCCATCGTCTCAAGTGATCCCAGACGATGATGGTCGATGATCTCGAGAATCTCCGCCTCTTTGACGTTATCGACCGCCTGTGATTCCTCATTGTGATCGACGAGAATCAGTTTCTTTCCTGCATTTCCGATCAGGTTCCGACGGGAAATCGTTCCCACATATTTTCCTTTCTTGTTCAGAATCGGGAAATCGCGGTGTCTCTGATTTTTCATAACTTCTTTGATATCATCGAGGAAATCTTCGGTGTTGAACGTGATCAGATTGCTTCTGCGCATCAGATATTTGACCGGAATACTCTGGTTAATCAGACGCGCAATCGTATACGTGTCATGCGGACTGCTGATGATCACACAGCATTTTTCCTCTGCAAATTTCTGAATCGTTTTCGTCACCTTTGCGCCAAGTCCGACGATAATGCAGCTTGCATCCATCTCGATTGCACAGAGCTGGTCCTCCGCACGGTTTCCGAGAATGACAAGGTCATCTTTTTCGATGTAGTTCTCCATCGTATCCGGATGGAATGCGCCGACAACGACTTTTCCGCGGATAAAATAACCATGTTCATTTCCGACAATAACCGAACCATCCAACGTATCCGCGATACTGCGGTATTGCGTCCTTGCCAGTGACATGACATGGCTGTCATAAGAATCCATATAGGATTCCGCGATATCACTGACCGTGATCACGCCCTGCAGATCATTGTCCGGCGAAGTAATCGGCAGTGTGACCACGTTGTTGTTTTTCATCATGGAATACGCTTTCTTCACGGAAATCGTGCCCGGTACGCTCGGCACCTCATGGATTTCAATTTCCTTTACCTGCGTTCCCGCATTCGGCAGATACCCCGGTGCGCGCACGCCAAAGCGCTTCAGTACATACTCGGTCTCCTCATTGATCTGACCGGCACGCCGCGCCATGTAGGTTTTGGTTTTATCTGTCCTGTTCTTGATATCCGCATAGGCAATCGCCGAACAGATCGAATCCGTATCCGGATTTTTATGTCCAATTACATAAACTCTTGAATTTGATTTCATAATAGTACTCCTCCCTTCTGTATGTTTGTGGTATACAGTAAGTTCGTCCCGGTAGTTTTACTTCTTTTTTTGTAACGACTACAGTTACTGCTCACTTCGTGACCAGTAACCGCCGCCCTGCACATGCAAATTCGCTCCGCGAAGTTCCGGGCGGCCACCTGAATCACTTTCTCCTGCAGCCGCGCAGCAAGTGCGCGTCTCAGTAATTTTGGTAACGACTACACACATATTACCATCCTTTTTTCATCTGGTCAAAGAAAATCTTTTATGTTAAGATAAACGCAGATAGAAAAACGTGCAAAATTGAACCCGATTTTTTCATAAATCCACAATTTTCCTCTCGTTTTCCTGTTATTCTTACGAAAAAGGGGTGTTTCATTATGTCAGAAGAAAAATTAACCATGGATGACTTCTCCGCAGAGCTGGAAGCTTCCTTCAAAAAAATTGAGGAAGGCGACATGCTCACCGGAACCGTCATCTCCGTAGATGAAAAAGAGGTGATTCTCGATCTGAAATACTACGCAGAGGGCGTCATCCACGCCGAGGACTTCAGCAACGAGCCTGGCTTCTCCTTAAAAGACGCTGTTCAGGTCGGTGACGAAATCACCGCAACCGTGATCCGCAAAGACGACGGCCACGGCAACATTCTTCTCTCCCGCGCAGAGGCAAACGATATCCTCGCATGGGAAAAACTACGCACAGTACAAAGAAGAGAAAACCGTACTGGATGTAAAAGTCAAAGGAATCGTAAACGCCGGTGTTATCGCTTACGTCGAAGGAATCCGCGGCTTCATCCCGGCTTCCAAACTCTCCCTGAACTACGTGGAAGATCTGAATGAATACTTAAACAAAGACATTCAGGTACAGGTTTTTGACCTCGACAAAGAAAAAGACCGCCTGATCCTCTCCGCCCGCGAAATTCTCCGCGAGAAAGCAGACGAAGAGCGCAAAGAGAAAATCTCCAACGTAGAAGTCGGCCTCGTCACCGAAGGAACCGTTGAGAGCCTGCAGCCATACGGCGCCTTCATCAGCCTCGGAAACGGCCTCTCCGGCCTCGTCCACATCTCCCAGATCTGCGCCAAACGAATCAAACATCCATCCGCAGTCCTGGCAGTCGGCGATAAAGTCAAAGTAAAAGTCATCGCCATCAAAGACGGCAAACTCAGTCTTTCCATGAAAGCCCTCGACGATGTCGCAGCCGAAGAAATTCAGGAGGAAACAATCGAACTTCCAAAGACGGAAGAAGTAACGACGACATTGGGATCGCTGTTTAAAAATATTAAGCTGAACTAAAGTTGCATCAAAAAACAGACTTTCCATTCTCACGCATTCCTGCGTGTATCTGGAAAGTCTGCTTTCTATTATAAGAATTCTATTAGCCCTTTACAGCTCCAATCACAATACCTTTCACAAAGTATTTCTGGAAGATGGATACACAACCAGAATTGGAAGTGCTCCCATAACTGCAACGGCCATTTTGATACCAGTTGCCGGAAGTGTAATGCTTTGTGTCAATGCTCCTCCTGAAGCACCGCTCATTAGATACTGCACATCCAGAAGCATCTTATTCAGCAGAACCTGAATACTGTACAGTTTATCGTTGTTGATATAGTACAGACCATTCAACCAGTCATTCCAGTATCCGAGGCCGACCAGAAGTGCCAGTGTAGCAATAATCGGCGTAGACATCGGAAGAACAATTTTTGCCAGAATTCTCCACTCACCTGCTCCGTCAATTCTTGCAGCCTCGATGACCGCATCAGGAATGTTGGTGGTGAAATACGTTCTCATCATGATGACATAGAAAGCTCCCATCAGAAGATTTGGAACAATCAGTGCCCAGATGGTATTTTTAATATGAAAGATTCCAGTCCACATCATATAGGACGGTACCAAGCCACCGTTGAACAACATCGTAAAGAAAATCACAAAGGAGAAAAATGCTTTTCCTGGAAGCTCTTTTCTTGACAGTGGATAGGCAAACAATGTTGTCAGAGTCAGGTTTGCCACGGTTCCGACTACCGTTACCAGTGCGGAAATGATATAACCTCTTACAATACTGCCTGAATCTACCAGCAGTGTTTTGTATGCATCAAAACTGATTTCACGCGGCCAGAAAGAATATCCATATTTTAATAGAATGTTCTCTTTGGTGATTGATGACATAATCAGCAGAATAAACGGGACGATACACATAACGGACAGTAAGATCATAATCACATTAGCTGCAATCTGAAAGCTTTTATTTCTTTCAACCATTTTTCATACTCTCCCTTCGCTTAGAATAATGCACTGTTTTCGTCCAGTCTTCGAACAATCAGGTTTGCAATCAGTACCAGTGCAAATCCTACCAGTGATTGATAAAGACCTGCGGCAGATGCCATACCAATGTTATTCAGCTCCATCAATCCACGATATACGTAAGTATCGATGGTGTTAGTCACATCGATCAACGGTCCGCTGTTCATTGGTACCTGATAGAACAGTCCGAAATCTGAATAGAAAATACGTCCTACACTCATCAGCGTCAAGGTGATAATGGTTGTTTTCAATCCCGGTAGTGTGATATGTACAATTCTCTGCCAGCGGTTTGCACCGTCGATAGATGCAGACTCGTAAAGACTGGCATCCAATCCTACTACCGTTGCATAATAGATAATGCAGTTATATCCCAGGTTTTTCCATATATTGACAAAAATCAAAATGAATGGCCAATATTTCGCATTGGAATACCATCCAATTGCCTCTTTTCCCATCGGTTTCAGAATACTGTTGTTAATAAATCCCGCATCTGTACTCAGGAATCCATATACCAAATAGCTGACAACGACGATAGAAATCAGGAACGGTACCAGAATTAGGTCTGGTATACTTTCTTTCCCATCGTGGAACGGATCTCATTCAGCAGAATTGCTACTGCAATTGCAAGGACTGTTCCAAGCACGATAAAAATAATGTTATATCCCAGTGTATTTCTTGTAATTGTCCAAGCATCTTTTGTCTTAAACAAAAACTCAAAGTTTTTAAGACCTGTAAACGGGCTTTTCAGGATTCCCAGACTGTAATTATATTTCTTGAATGCAATGATAATTCCACCATAGGCATATAGTTATTGATAAATAAGTATACAAGCCCCGGAAGCAGCATCAGATACATGGGAATAAATCTGCGAATTTTACCCCAATTTCTTTTCATCTTCCCAGCCTCCATTATTTGTTGGCTTTCAGCCAATCATCTAACTGTCTCTGCTTCTCAGCGATGATGGTATCTGCTCCTGCTGCTTTCAACTCATCCAGGAATTTCGGAATGGTAGTTTCTGGATCCAGGGAACCGCACTCCAGTGCAGGACCATATTTGGCAGTTACGTTTGCGCATGCAGTTACTTCGTTCTGTACATCTGTGTTGTCCCATGCAAAACCTTTGGCCGGAGAAACAACCGCATTGTTGTTGAACTCCTGGGTCTGATCCCAGATATCCGGATCATTTCCTTCCCATACATAGGAAATTGCCTCATTCGGCCAAGCCCATGGAAGACTGGTATAACCTGTGTTACTTGCTGTTACACCGTCTGGGTAGTTGATGACACCGTTGTCTTTGTCTGTAAACTCATAATGAGTTCCTTCCAGACCATTGATAAGAATATTTGCCAAATCCGGGTTTGTGTAGATTTCGTTTAATACCTGTACAGCTCTTTCCGGTTTATCACTGTTATGCGGAACATACCATACAATGTCAACACGTGTTGTGGTAGTATATGGTTCTACCAGATCCAAAACAACGATTTCTTTTCCGGACTCTTTTTCGATCTCCTGCTCGATACCTGGTTTTGTATTTGTAAAACGTCCAAAACCTTTACCAGAACCAATCAGACTATTTGCCATTTCAGTAGAAGTGGAAGCATCCGGCATGATCAGACCTTTCTGCGCCCAGTCATAGCGAAGTTTCATTTCGTTCATATATTTATCTGTTGCGTAGTAATTAATAACTTCTGTGCTGTCAGAAGATACACTCTCTAAAGATCCGATATCTCCACCAAGGTCATCTGGGTTTGTCATAAGGCTCATGGAACCCACATGAGAAACAATGGGATATACATCTGGATACATTTCTTTTACTTTTTCAAGGAGCGGCTCCAACTCCTCTTCTGTTTTAATAGAACTATAGTCAATTCCGGTTGCATCTGCCATCTCTTTATTCATAGCAAATCCCCATCCCGTTGCTTTCTCTTTATTGGACGGAACACCATAAATATTGCCGTTAAAGGTTACACATTTCCAGTCGGATTCGCTGATCTCAGATTTCATATCGCTGCCATAGCTGTCCAGATAATCCGTAATTGGAAGGATCTGTCCGCTGCTGATTGCAGATGTTACATTTCCACAATACTCATACATCAGATCCAATTTTTCAGAAGATGCCAATGTCAGGTTTACCTGCTGATCATAGCTTCCAAAACCAACTCTTGTTACTTCAATTTTTGTATTGAATTTTTCCTCTGTGATTTTGCTTGCTGCTTCAGAAATTTTTGCGCAGTCATCTGTACTTGCATCACCAGGTGCCAGAATTTTTACTGTATAGCTGTCATTATTGCTACTTTCTGCGCTCTTAGAAGATGAACCTGTGCAGAGCTTGCATCGCTTCCGCAACCTGCCAGCATACTTCCCGCCATAACAGAAACAAGTAAAAATGCCATTGCTTTTTTCTTATTCATTACATTTCTCTCCTTGTTCTTTCTA
>ENA-OQIY01000064-OQIY01000064.1-human-gut-metagenome-genome-assembly--contig:-NODE-64-length-11251-cov-0.980223_pt1 | contig 11251 bp, 15 predicted proteins | sample MGYA00242592_ERZ504757 | MGnify/ENA primary metagenome ERZ504757 (study PRJEB26092, sample SAMD00036366) | human gut metagenome | host: Homo sapiens | study: EMG produced TPA metagenomics assembly of... | reverse complement strand
AGAAGGAAGAAAGAGTGCAAGTACTTTGGCAAAGGAAGTAAAGCAGGAGCGTACTGGACGGATGTTCCGTTCTGGGAGGGCTTGAAGAGATGAGGAATACGGCGGATTTTACGGTTATCAGGACTTTGATCTGAACGTGCAGAAAACGTATGAGAAGGGCTGCATCTTAAACAGCAGAATTCTCTGGTTTTTCTCGAATGCGTACCTGACCTTAAAGGACGAGAAGCTGCGCGCCGATGCGGAGCATGCGTACCGCTTTATGAAACAGGCGTGTGTGGACCGCGAGTACGGTGGCGTGTTCTGGTCTGTCACCTACGACGGAAAACCGCTCGATACGACAAAGCATACGTACAATCAGGCATTTGCAATTTATGCGCTGTCTACGTATTTTGATGCGACGGGCGACACCGAGGCGCTGGAGCTGGCAAAATCGCTGCAGCAGATCATCGAGACACACTGCACCGACGAGTACGGTTATCTCGAGGCATTTACCCGCGATTTCAAGCCGGAGAGCAATGAAAAGCTCTCGGAGAACGGCGTCATGGCAGAGAAGACCATGAATACGCTGCTGCATGTTTTCGAAGCATATACCGAGCTGTACCGCGTGACAAAGGATCCGTTTACCGGTGACCGTCTCCGCTTTATGATGGATCTCTTCGCGGATAAAGTATATAACAAAGAAAAAGGCCGTCAGGAAGTATTCTTCGACCGGACATGGAATACGCTGATTGATCTGTATTCTTATGGCCATGATATCGAGACTTCCTGGGCTGATCGACCGGGGTACAGAAGTGCTCGGCGATCCGGCTTACCGGGAAAAACTGCTGCCGATCACCGGAGAGATTGCGGAAAATATCTACAACACGGCATACAAAAATCATTCGCTGATGAATGAGTGCGAGCGCGGTGTGGATGATACCACAAGAGTCTGGTGGGTACAGGCAGAAGCTGTCGTTGGATTTTTAAATGCATGGCAGAAAAAACCGGAGGAAACAAAGTATCTCGATGCGGCAAAAGACATCTGGGGCTACATCAAGGAATATGTGATCGACAAACGAGAGGGGTCTGAGTGGTTCTGGTGCGTGAATGCAGACGGAAGCCCGATTCATGAGCCGATTGTAGAACCGTGGAAATGCCCGTATCACAATGGACGTATGTGTATGGAAGTAATTGGGAGGTTAAAAGATGCTGAATAAACAGTATTATGTGGAAAAAGCCAAGGTAGACCGCCTTGTGGCAAGAAAGAACACAAAAGCAGATTTTTACAACGGTATTTATGACCGCTATGAGTATCCGGTGCTGACAAGAGAGTTCGCTCCTGTTCACTGGAGATATGATCTGGATGAGGAGACGAATCCGTACTTTATGGAGCGTCTCGGCATCAACGCTGTGATGAACTCCGGCGCGATTTATCTGAATGGAAAGTATTATCTCGTTGTCCGCGTGGAGGGCAATGACAGAAAATCTTTCTTTGCTGTTGCAGAGAGTGATACTGGTATCGACGGATTCCATTTCTGGGATTACCCGGTTGTGCTGCCGGATACCTGCGCAGAGGAAACCAACGTTTATGACATGCGTCTGACCCAGCACGAGGACGGCTGGATTTACGGAGTGTTCTGCTCTGAGAGCAAGGACAAAAACGATCCGGATCTGTCCGCGGCTGTTGCTGAGGCTGGTATCGTAAGAACGAAAGACCTGAAGACCTGGGAGCGTCTGGACAACCTGAAAACCTTACGTTCTCCGCAGCAGAGAAACGTTGTTCTGCATCCGGAGTTCGTAGACGGAAAATATGCCTTCTACACCCGTCCGATGGATGGTTTCATTGAGACCGGAAGCGGCGGAGGAATCGGCTTCGGACTCTGCGATGATATCACACACGCTGTCATCGATGAGGAGAAGATCATCAGCAAACGTATTTATCATACCCTGACCGAGTCCAAAAACGGTGCCGGAGCAGTGCCGATCCGCGGTAAGAAATGCTGGATCAACATTGCACACGGTGTAAGAAATACAGCAGCAGGCCTTCGCTACGTTCTGTATGTCTTCGGTACCGATCTGAACGATCCGTCCAAAGTCATTGCAGAGCCGTCCGGTGTATTCCTGGTTCCGCTTGGAAAAGAGAGAGTCGGAGACGTTTCCAACGTTGTATTTACAAACGGCGCGATTGCGCGTGAGAACGGAGAGGTTTACATCTACTATGCATCCTGCGATACAAGAATGCATGTAGCAACCACCACAATCGACAAACTCGAGGACTATCTGTTCAACACACCGCAGGATCCGCACAGATCCCCGGACTGCGTAAAACAGAGATGCGAGCTGATCTCCAAAAACCTGGAGCTGCTGAAAAACGAGAAATAAAAGCGTCCGCTGCGGCGCATCGGGATCTGTAAAGGTCATGAAAACCTGGAAAGTGTTTCGAGAAGAACCGAAACGTCAACGGGTTTCGCGATATGGCGTTCATGCCGGATTCCAGTGCTTTTCGGCGGTCCTCTTCAACGCGTTTGCCGTCATGGCGACAATCGGGATTTCCCCGCGTTTTCCCGGGAGTGCACGGATCGCTTCTGCGGCCTGATAGCCGTTCATGTTCGGCATCTGAATATCCATCAGAATAACATTGTAATAATCTTCTGGTGCGTTCTGGACTGCTTTTAAGCAGAGGGCGCCGTCTTTTACGTGCTCGGCGTGAATGCCGTTTTCTTCCAGAACGGTGAGTACAATTTCTGCATTCAGGTCATTATCCTCGGCAAGCAGCACACGTTTTTCGGAAAGCGTCTGCAGGGACTGCTCGAGAATCTCGTCTTTATGCTGGTGAGCCGCAAGCTGTTCTTCGGTCGGAAGTCCAAACGTGAGGCAGACCGTAGTTATTGTTCCGGCACCGAGTTCGCTTTCCACATCGATCGTTCCGCCCATCAGATTCACGAGGGATTTGACGATCGGAAGGCCGAGGCCGGTTCCGGTGATGTGGCTTTCGGTGGAGGAATGTTCTCTTGTAAATTCTTCAAAAATATGCGGCAGATACTCTTTGCTCATGCCGATACCGTTGTCCTTCACGGTGATGCGGTAGGAGGCAAAGCCCTTCCTTGGTGCCGGTGTCTCTTCGATTTTTACGGAAATTTTTCCGCCCTCCGGCGTATACTTGATGGAGTTGCTGATGATATTCAGCAGAATCTCCCGTATTTTTGTCCGGTCGCAGAGGATGGCATCGTGTTCCACCGTGTTGTAACAGAGATAGGAAAGATTTTTGCTTTTTAACGAAGGCTCAAACACTGCATTCAGGGAATTGATCAGCTCGCTGTAGCTGCCGAGCTCGATTTTCAGCGAGGCCTTACCGCTCTCAATGCGCGCCATCTCAAGCACGTAGTTGATCAGGGAGAGCAGAAAACTGCTGGAGGACTTGATTTTTGCAATGTAGTCGACCGCGCGGTCCTTCTCGTCGATGTGCTTTTCCAGCAGATCCGAGAAACCGATGATGGCATTCATCGGGGTTCGGATGTCGTGGCTCATGTTGAACAGAAAACGTGTTTTTGCTTCGTTGGCAGACTGCGCTTCCTGTACGGCTTTTTCCAGTTCTGCTGCGTGAATCTCGTCTTTATAGCGGCGCATCTGGAACTGCAGAAAACCAATAGAGGTAAGCAGGGAAAGGATGAGCCGAGTGCAAAGGAAACAAAAACCTGCAGCGGACTGAGCCAGCCGTTTTTCGGTACAATTTCAAAATGCCAGGTGTCGTTTGGCACGGTGCAGAGAACTTCTATGGCATCGGAACGCCGGGAATTGCCGGAGTGTGCGATGGAAACGTGTTCGCCGGTGGCCGGAGAAATTTTCCAGAGTTCGTAGGTGTAGCCGGCTTCTTCCAGTGTATCCAGTTCAATTTCGTTCAGAAACGATTCCCAGTCGAGAACGAGAATCGAAAAGCCCCAGAAGGTCTGGTCACCGTTGGCATCGGTGGTATAAATCGGGTCAAAGAGCAGTGCTCCGATGTCGCCCTGCTGCAGCTCAAACGGTCCTGCAATCGTGTATTCGCCGCTCTCTTTGGCAAGGCGTGCCTCCTGTTTCCGGGCAGGATGCTCGAGCATGTTAAGTCCGAGTGCGGCTTCGTTTCCACTCATCGGATAAATCAGTGTGACAATGCCGTCCTTTGCAAGCTCATGTGCTTTGATGACATTCTGGTCGTCCTGCATCAGCGAGGAGAGGACGGAAAACTCTTCGTCATTGACGGTATAACCGGCTTCAATCATGTGTTTCATCAGATTGGATTCGGCAAGATAATGGTTTAACTGCGATTTCACGCGGCCGATGGTCGTCTGTGCGGTATAGTCAGCTTTCAGCTTTGCTTCCTTTAACTGATTCTGATATAGAAAAACGGCGCAGAGCTCGACAAGAAAAAATGTAATAAAAAACAGCAGAAGCGCCTGAAATCGAATCTGTTTTTGCGTTAATTTTGTTTTCATATCGGATGCTCATCTAAATTCGTAATATTTCCGGCTTTTTCAGGTGATTTTTTTTGAGTAAAAACGAAGGCCGAAGTTAAAAAATATTATATCGGATTTACCTGGGATTTCAATAAAAGAAGACGTTAAGTTTGAAAGAAGAACGGGATGAAATGAATGGGAAATGATAATGACATAGGAAGAAAATTGCCAGAATGGGCGGAGAATGGAATTGCCAGATAGTTGCTCATTATATCAAAATCATTTATAATAGGGACAGACGACACAGAATGAAGGATTGACAATACAATGGACTATGTGATTTTTGACCTGGAATGGAACCAGTGTCCCTATGGAAAAGGAAAAGAGAACCCGAAGCTGCCATTTGAGATTATTGAGATCGGCGCGGTGAAGATGGATGGTGAGCGGAATGTGCTGGGAACGTTTCACCGGATTGTAAAACCGGTGGTCTACCAGCATCTCCATCACCGGACGCGCGAGGTCGTCGGACTGACAGAAGAGGATCTGCAGAACGGAATCCCATTTGCGCAGGCCGTGCAGGAATTTTTTGCATTCTCCGGCGGTGCGTGCATGTTCGGCACCTGGGGACCGGGAGACCTGACGGAGCTCCAGCGGAACATGAAATTTTATAACCTCCTGTCGCTGATCCGCGGGCCGATTCATTTTTACGATGTACAGAAACTGTTCGCGATCCAGTACGAAACGATGAAGAGCCGCCGGGCGCTCGAGTACGCCGCCGACTTCCTCCATCTCCCGAAGGACGAGCATTTTCATCAGGCGCTTTCGGATGCAAAATATACGGCCGACATTTTTGCACGCATCGATATGGATGTTGTGCTGGCGTACGACTCGATCGACGTATATCAGAACCCGAAATCGAAAAAAGAGGAGATCCACGCCGTCTATAATGGCTACACGAAATTCATCTCCCGCGAATTCGACACAAAAGAAGAAGCCATGCACGACCGCGAGGTCTGCAGCACGCACTGCTGCATCTGCGGGAAAACGGCAAGAAAACGCTTACGCTGGTTTTCGGCCGGCGGGAAAAACTACTACTGCGTAGCCTGGTGCCCGGAGCATGGATATTTGAAAGGCAAAGCCCGCATGAAACATTCGGACGAAGGAAAACTCTTCGTCGTGAAAACCATCCGCATCAGCAGCGAACAGGAGGCGGGGGAAATCCGGCAGAAGAAAGAGAACCTGCGGAAGAAGAGGAATCAGAAGAGGAAAGAAATGTAAGAAAGGCAGAGGAAATGGAAACGGGATAAAAGGTTTCATTTCTTCTGCCTTTTTAATTGGAAAACAGAGCGGGATCGGTTATAATAAAAAATAATGGAACGTATGAAAAGAGGAGGCGCAGAATGGGAGCTTATTTAAACAGTCAGACACCGTATACCCTGTATCAGAGTGAGAGCCGCAGCCCGTATTTTGTGGATAAAACAATGCTGCTGCAGGAACTGTTTCCCTATGTGGCTGCAGGGAATCGCCATCTTTGCGTCACAAGGCCGCGCAGATTTGGAAAAACAATTGCGGCCAATATGATCAGCTCGTTTTTTCAGAAGGGTATTGATTCAGGTGAACTTTTTGACCGGCTTAAAATTTCAGAAGCGGATGACTGCCAGAAATACAAAAACAAGTATAACGTCATTCGGATTGATTTCAGTAAAATGCCGAGAAACTGTGAATCTTACCGACAGTATATCGAGCGTGTGGAAGAACTTCTGATCAGTGATCTGCGGGAAGCGTATCCGGATGCAAAAACCAGTGAAACAGATGCGATTGGAGATATTCTGGAAGAGATCTTTCAACAGTATCATGGCGAAAAATTTATTTTTGTTCTGGACGAATGGGATTTTATTTTTCACAGGGGATTTATAACAGAAGCGGATAAAGCAAAGTATGTGGCATTTTTAAGTAATCTGCTGAAGGACCGTCCCTATGTGATTTTATCGTATATGACGGGAATTTTGCCGATTGCGAAATATTCCAGCGGATCGGAACTGAATATGTTTGCGGAGTTCACGATGGTAAATTCACCAATGTTCGGAACATACTTTGGATTTACAGATGACGAAGTGGATGATTTGTATGAAAGGTACTGTAGAGAATGCGAAAAACAGAGAAAAATAAAAAATGTGACGCGAAAAGGTCTGCGAGACTGGTATAACGGTTATTATACAAAATCGGGAGAGCGGGTATACAATCCACGCTCCGTTGTTTTTGCACTACAGTTTAACAATCTGGCAAATTACTGGACCAGCTCAGGTCCATATGATGAAATTTATTATTACATTCGAAATAATGTATCCGACGTCAGGGATGACCTTGCACTGATGGCAGCAGGAGAGTCAGTTTCGGCAAAAATACAGGAATATGCGGCCACTTCCATGAACCTGTCTACGAGAGATGAAATTTACTCTGCGATGGTGGTGTATGGATTTTTAAGCTATTTGAATGGAAAAGTGTCTATTCCGAACAGGGAATTGATGGAGAAGTTTGATGAGCTGCTGATGAAGAATGAATCTCTGGGATATGTATATCGTCTGGCGAAAGAGTCCGAGAAAATGCTGAAAGCGACTCTGGCGGGAGATAACGCATACGATGGAAAAAAATTCTGGAACTGGTGCACGATACGGAAGTTCCGCTGCTGTCGTACAACCATGAGACAGAATTGTCAGCCATTGTCAATCTGGTATACCTGGCTGCGCGTGACAGTTACCGGGTAGAGCGTGAGGATAAGGCGGGAGTTGGGTATGTGGATTTTATTTTCTATCCATATGATCTGACCGCAGATGGAATTATTCTTGAACTAAAAGTAGACCACACTCCGGAAGAAGCAATTCAGCAGATCAAAGACAGGAAGTATGCATTAAAATTTGTGCCGCGGCTTGCAGAACAGAAAAAGTATACAGGAAAAATACTGGCTGTGGGAATTGGGTATGAAAAGACGGAGAAAAAGCACAGGTGTAGAGTGGAAAGCTTAAATTGAGTGCTTGAGAGGTAAGAGAACTATCGATAAAAGCAGGTTTGTCGGTAGTTTTCTGTTATAGAGAAGAAATGGGGGCAGAGCAATGAAAACAATCCATAAAATTTCCGGAATTTTTCTGTGGTGTGTCGTTGGCGTGTTTCTTGGAAAGAGCGTTTATACGTATTATGACTACACAGCACACCCCGGTTTGTATGAGACGTGGTCTGCACCGTGGTATACAGGGATTCTGCGGGATGGCGTAATTGCGGCGGTTCGTGATTGCGGTGACGCTGGCGGTTCGGTGGGTGATTCAAAGAAAAATGAGGAAGGAATAGAAGGCGATGATTTTTAAGAGACTTGGCTTGATGAGGAGTCGTTTTTACGGAAAGAACTGAAAGAATAAGAAAAGACAAAAGGACGAAAAACAATGGCAAAATTATATTTCCGCTACGGCGCGATGGGCAGTTCGAAATCTGCTAATATTTTGATGGTTCGCTATAATTATGAGGAGCGCGGGCAGTATGCTGTCCTGTTGAAGCCGCGGACGGACAACCGCGACGGAGAACATGAAATCAAGTCCCGCATCGGGCTGGAGGCACCGGCGGAATATGTGGATGAATTTTTAAAAGAAATTTCAGAGACCTGGAGTGCAGACAGCGGGGAATACCGGTATCACGGAAAGAAAGTGGATGCGGTTCTTATCGACGAGGCGCAGTTTCTTTCTCCGGAGGAAGTTGATACGCTTTCGGACATCGTGGATTTTTATGGGATTCCGGTTCTCTGCTACGGTCTGCGTGCGGACTTCCAGACACATCTGTTTCCGGGTTCGAGAAGATTGATGGAAATCGCTGACATCATCGAGGAAGTCCCAACGGTCTGCTGGTGCGGAAGACGGGCGCAGTGCAATACGAGATACGCAGACGGAAAAATCGTTCGGGAAGGCGCGCAGATTTTCCTTGGATCGAACGAGAGTTATGTGGCGCTTTGCAGGAAACATTATAAAGAAGGAAAGCTGTGGAAGGAAGATGAGTAAGATAACAATATATGAAGTACAGGAGAGAATGCCGCGGATGGAAACGCTGGTGGAACTGTGGGAAGCTTCCGTCCGTGCGACACATCATTTTCATCGTTAATAGGAGCTTCTTTTGCAACAACATCCATTCGTATCAGTTTATCAAGAATATCCACAAGAGCAGGTCCGCTGGAAACATTTGATTGCTGCAATATAATCTTTTCTGGGATAATACTCCGTTTTGCACCATGCTTTTTATCGCTGGGGAACATCAGAAAAAGGATATGGAAAAAAGCCGATGGAGATGTTTTTGATTAAAAAACTTTAGGAATAACAGCAGGGAGAGTGAAATGAAAAAAATATTTTTAATGAGGCATTCCATCCCGGAAAAAGGGATATGCCGAATGAGCAGATTCCTCTATCGGAAGAGGGAAAAGCGCTTGCTGTATCAAAAAGAAATATATTTTCAAATGTGGACAGATGCTTTTCTTCACCTTATCGGAGAGCAATGGAAACGGCTGAATTCATCGCAGATCACCCGGTCATTGTGAAGGAGCTGCATGAAAGAACGATCGGGGATGCCAGGGAGGATTTCTGGCTGAAACAGTATGAAGATCACGATTTTCGCAATCCGGGCGGGGAATCGTTAAATCAAGTGAAGGTGCGGATGAAAACCGCGATCGATTCTATCGTCGGACAGATGGAAGAAGGAGAAACAGCACTCGTGGTTTCTCATGCGACGGCGATCTGTGCATATTTGCTTTCTTACTGTGAAATTGAAGTGAAAGATGACGGAAAACAAAGTAAGAAAAATATCCTTCCATGGAAAAGAAATCCTGAATGGCAGATTTCAGCCGGCAGATGGATTTGAAATCCTTTTTGAAAACGATATTTTTTCGGATATTCGTGTTATGGGGAGAGAAAAATGAAAACATTATATTTGATCGGCGGAACGATGGGCGTTGGCAAGACGACGGTAAGTCAGCAGCTGAAAAAAGATCTGGCGAACAGCGTTTTTCTTGACGGCGACTGGTGCTGGGACGCCGATCCGTTTCAGGTGACGGATGAGACGAAAGAGATGGTGATGGACAACATCTGTTATCTGCTGAATAACTTTCTGCATTGCAGCGCTTATGAAAACGTTATTTTCTGCTGGGTGATGCATGAGCAGAGTATTGTTGATGAAATCGTCAGTAAGCTGGACACGGAAGAATGCAGAGTGATTAAAATTTCGCTGATCGTGGATGAAGCAAATTTGCGGAAGCGGTTATTATCCGACATCGCAAATAAGATTCGTACGGAAGAGATTATGGACAAAAGCATTGCACGAATTCAGATGTATCAGGTACTTGATACGGTAAAAATTGATACGAGTAATAAGAGTGTCTGTGAAATTACAGAGGAAATTGCAGCACTTTAAGATCAAAAAACAAGGAGCCAAACCAAAAATGACCGAACGAATCATAGACAATGAACTCCGGCTGATCCCATATTACAGGAATGACGAGGCCTCTCTTCCGTGGTATCAGGATCTGGACGTGTGTAGGCAGGTGGACAACCGGGAGAAGCCGTATGATGTGGAGCTGTTGCATCGGATGTATGATTATCTTACCGCGCACGGTGACTGCTATTATATAGAATATAAGGGCGTGCTGGTGGGAGATGTTTCGCTGAGAGAGAATAGTGAAATCGCTGTCGTTGTCTGTAAAGAATACCAGAATCAGCATATTGGAAGACGGTGCGTTCTGGAGATGCTGAAGCTTGCAAGAGAAAAGGGAATGGAGCGGGTAAAAGCCAATATTTATTCTTTTAATGGACAAAGCCAGCGCATGTTCCAGTCGGTCGGATTTGAGAAAACGGCGGAGGAATGGTATGAGTCTAAGCTGTAAGTGATTGCAGAGAAAGAGAGAAGAAATGAACATAAAATACAATCAGCTGTGCATTAGAAATGCCGAAAAGAAAGATTGTGAACAATTAGCCGTCTGGTGGAACGATGGAACCGTCATGGCCCACGCCGGATTTCCAAACGGGCTTGGGACAAGCGCAGCGGAAATTGAAAAACAGATTGCCGACGACAGCGATGAAACAAGACGAAGACTCATCATAGAATACAACGATGTGCGAATCGGCGAAATGAGTTTCTATGTATTCGAAAATCATCGATATGAAATCGGAATCAAAATCTGCGAATCCGATTACCAGGAAAAAGGCATTGGAAGAGTTGTACTGAGCATGCTCATAGAAGAATTGTTCCGCATGGGAGCCAACGTTATTTTTCTTGATACCAACCTCAAAAACACAAGAGCACAGCATGTCTACGAAAAACTCGGCTTCCGCAAAACCGCAGTCCATTACAATTCCTGGAAAAATCAGCTGGGGGAAATGGAATCTTCTGTCGACTATGAGCTGACGGCGGATGAGTTTTGCAATCTGAAATAGAAATTGTAAAATAAATGAGGGACGAGTGTAAAGAAAGTTCGATGGGAGAAAGAAGTATGGTATCTTTGACATTGTCTAAAAAAGAAATGGGTTTTCACTGGGTAAGGTTTATGCCTGACAGGACTTGCTCGTTTCTTTTTTTGCTTTATAAACGATTATAATTTATCCATTGCGGCAGTGTTAATGTAAAAACAGCAAGTCCTCTTGACAATGTGATTAGCCTGAACTAACATGAAGCTATAAGAAACATAAACGGTAGTCTGAGGAGGAATGTGAGATGCTGTTTGTTGCAAAACATATTATACTGTCTTCTGTTTATTCTGATGGTAAAGTGTCTGGTAAGAAATGATGAATGAATGTGTTTATTTTACCAAGGAATTA
>ENA-OQIY01000063-OQIY01000063.1-human-gut-metagenome-genome-assembly--contig:-NODE-63-length-11269-cov-0.721504_pt1 | contig 11269 bp, 3 predicted proteins | sample MGYA00242592_ERZ504757 | MGnify/ENA primary metagenome ERZ504757 (study PRJEB26092, sample SAMD00036366) | human gut metagenome | host: Homo sapiens | study: EMG produced TPA metagenomics assembly of the... | reverse complement strand
TAATGACTTATATCGTAGTATGAGTGACGGTGATTATTTAATTACTGCTATGGGATTATTTATGACTGATATTAATAATTCTGAAACTCCTACTGCTAATTATTTACTTCCCATACCTAGTGATGCTCCTAAAAACTTTACTATTACTGCTCCTAGATATAGTCTTGCTGGATTACGTAGTCAACTAGAAGATGAACTAAAATTATAAATAAAGAACATCATTATTTAAACAGTATTATAATATAGTTATTCAAGAACTTACTAATATGGCTCAAGCTGTTAATATAATGTTTAAGACTAATGCTAATGGTAATCCTATTTTAACTAATGGAGATTTTGAATTTAGTGATACTTATAATAATAAACCTGAACATTTTTATAATCAATACAATAAAGATGGAAAAGGTAATGTATTTACTACTAAAGATGGACACAAAGTTTTAGCTGGTAGAGTATTTAGTTTTAAACGTTTAGTTAGTAAAATTACTCCTAATAGTAATGGAGCTTTTAATGAACTAATTGGATATGGTAAAACTATTGACATCCTCTACGGGGGGTCTACACGTGGGCTTAGCTATGTTAATAATCAAGTAGTTCTTAATGGAGAACAACGTATTGCTCTTGAAGACGCTGTTGCTGATTGGTTAAAATGAATATATAACTAATGGTTATAAAGAACTTAAAATAAATATGGTACATTTATCGATGATAGAATTAATAATGAATCTTTAGCTGAGTTTCTAGTTAATGATTATCTTGTTAGAGATAGTATGTACGATATGTATGGTGGTGACCAAAGTTTTTATAAGAATGGTCAAGCTATTCTAAAACGTATTAAAGAAGTACAAGCTAGTGGTAATCCTTTTGGTAATACTGATTTTACTAAAATGATTTAGATATAGCTACTGATTTATATGATATAACTATTAAAGGTAATGCTGTTACTGTTCCTTATACTATTAATGGTGTTGCTAAACGTAAAAAAGTAGTTCTTCAAGATAAATTTAGGGGTGTTACTATTTATAATACTTTTAAAGCTTCTGATAAAGTTGTTATTGATAGACTTGATAATCAACTTAAAAAAGCTGGACTTGATAAAAAAGATAGAGAACGAATACTAGAACCATTTAAAGGAGGAGTTAATGCTAATGATGCTCAATCTTATATTACTCTTGAAGAATGGATTCGTCGTATTACTGCCGCTGGTGAATTAGATAAATATGCTGAACTTATTCAAAGTATTACAGATGATACTCCAATAGATAAAATTGATTGGACTAAATTTGCTAATAAAGTTCAAATTCAAAAGAATTTTTATTATGATTTATATTATGATACTACTGTTGGTATTGAAGTTCCTAGACAAGTAAAAAATGCTGAGTTTGTTCTTATTCCTAAACTTATTAAAGGAACAGAACTTGAAAAAGTCTATAATATAATGACTAATAGAGGTATTCATCAAATTAATACTGTTGAAACTGTTAAAGTTGCACAACATAACAGAATGACACTTTGGAATAATGATGGTGTTTTAACTGATGAAGCTCTTAAAGAATTTGATAATAATGTATTTGATAATTCTGAATTATTTAGTTATAATTATCTTTATCGCCAACAAGAAGTTCCTCAACATATGGTTGATGCTAGTAATAAAGCTGCTATTCAGATTATGAAGAAAATGCTTGATAATCTTCCTAATCGAACTGAACTTAATGAACTTAAAGATAAAGTATTTAATAATTATGTAGCTAATATTAGAAATAGTTTTGAAAAAACTTGTGCTGAACTTGGTATTGGATTAGATGATAATGGTCATATTGATTTAAATTCTGATGGTACTATTAAAAATCTTAATCGTTTTGTATTCTTTGATAGATTTAAAGAAAATGCTCAACAACAAGGAGTTGAAAAAGCTCTTCTTGAGTTTTTTGATTTAGATAGTGCTGGATTTAATAATCTTCCTTTATTTTTATCTAATATTAATAGTAAACTAGAAAGTATTGCTAATAGTTATTTTAATACTAATATTACTAGACAACTTATTAGTGGTTGGCACGCTGCTCAGTTATCTGATTTTGGTTTTAAAGTTGATAAACAAACTCAAACAGATAGTAAACTTCAATATAAAAAGATTGGAGAAGTTGATGGCACTCCTGTTTATTATACTGAAATTAAACTTCCTAGATGGAGTAGTAAACTTAAAGGATTAAATATTGAACAAGTTCCTGATAGTTTACGTACTATGATTGGTTATCGTATTCCTACTGAAGGTAAACAATCTATATGTATTATGTATGTTAAAGAGTTTCTTCCTGATGCTTATGGTAGTACTGTTGTTGTTCCTGATGAATGGGTTACTCAAACTGGTTCTGACTTTGACGTTGATAGTGTTTATGGTATGTCTAAAACATTTAATCTTGTTAAAGGTATTCCAACTGAAATTACTCATGCTAGATATACTAAAGATGAAGTAGGATATATTAATTATGTTAAAGATAATGTAGATAAAGCTAGTCGTAAGATTCTTGGTAAAACTTATAATAAACAAGGTAATATTAGAGCTTCTTTAAAAAATAGTGAAGATGCTATTAATGCTACTCTTGAAGGTTATAGTGGTAATCTTAAAGTTGTTGAAAAAATTGCTAATGATGGTGGGCTTAAGTCTTACGAATCATACTTAAAACTCCCCGTGGAGGATACAAGTAGTCAGGCTGCTAGAACTAATGCTATTATTCAATCATTTATTGATATACTTAATAATCCTGCTGCATTTGAATGAAAAATACTACTACTTCTAATTTTGAAAATGTTAAAGAAGCTAATGAAACTTATGCAGAAATAGTTGGTGCTAATAAAACAACTGTTGCTCCTAGTGATTTCTTTACTCAACTTGATTGGTTTGATGCTGCTACTTCTGGTATTAAACTTAAAGGTATCAGTGTTAATAGAGATACTTTTATGAGTATTGGTAATGTTACTAAAGCTAATCATAGCGAAGGTATTAAAGTTATGTACACTACTGATGTGATTAGTGAACAAGAAGCTGTTAATAGATATGGTAAAGAAAATGTTGAAACTATTGGTAATAAACATATTCGTATTACTCATAAAAATTTTGGTTGGTCTGGAGATGATAAGAATGTTGATGGCTATTTGATTAATCCTTATAGTTCTCAGACTACTGCTCATATTCTTGATGTTATGAAAGAGGGAGCTATACATAATGAAAATACTTATACGTTTAATGCTTTTAAAACTATTGTTGACTTTGGAAGTAATTATGATACTGCTATTGGATTTATGTGGCAACCTGCTATTGATATACTAGTTCGTAAATGGAAAGAAACTAATAGTGTTCTTGCAGAAGGTACTAAAAATCCTCTTACTGAAGCTATTAGAGAAGTTGCTCATAATCTTGGTTTTGGTGAAAAAGTTAATTTTGCTGGACGTAAAAAGCTAATTGATATTATTAATGAAAGTTATGGTGAAACTTTCAAGAAAATATTCAATTTAAGCGTTTCTGACGCATTTTTATCACCTGACCTTATATTTTCATCAGACGCATATAAATCTCGTCTTAGAGGGGAAATGAATGGGGTTCAGCAGGCTTTATTTGACCTTTATGTTCTAGCACAATTCAATCGGTTAAACTCAATCGGACAGGATATAAGTAATAATCTTAATATTCTTAGTGCTGATAAATATGGTGCTAAACAAAGTTTTTATGCTAGTGATAAAGTATTTAGAGATGCTAGAACTGTTATTGAAAATAGTAATATTTATGCTCCATCCTCTACGGGGGGTCAAACCTTGCTATTAGAGAGTGTATTTCCTGATATTAGTGGTGGTATAAATGCATTTATTAAATCTGATATATCTAAAAGTAGTTATCCTAGTTTAGCTGCATTTTTACAAATGAGTACTGCTCTTAGTGTTAAAGCTACTCAACAAGTATTTGAAACTGCTAATCCTGTATTTATTGATTATGTATATAGAATAGCAGAATGGACTAAAGGTGGAATAATGACTGAAAAGTTATATAATGACTATAAAGATTATCTTATTAATAAACTAGAAGTAGGTAATAATGGTAGTTCTTATCTTAATTTACCTGTTACTATTGTTAATGGAGAATTTGTTCATCCTAAATATATTAAAGAATATGGTACTGGACAATCTAGAGCTTTAGAAGTTGGACGAGTAAGTGGTACATTAGTTAATATTAAAACAGATGATGTTATAGTTAAAAATATATTTGAGCCTACACAAACTGAAATTGATGTATTTACTAGACTTACTCCTGCTCAGAAAGTTGATTGGATTAAACGTAATTTTAGTCAAGATGGTAGTGTATTTGAACATATTGAAATAGTTGCTAATGATGAAAGAAATAATCGTCGTAATGTAAATATTCAATATATTAATTACATACAAGGTGATATTACTAATGATGAAGCCCATAGATTGTTTGATAGAGCTTGGAATCATCCCAATCCTCTTATTAAACTTACAGCTCTTGATTTAGTTAAATATGCTTTTATTGTTGAAGGTCATAAATTTAGAACTAGAAATATTAGTAGACTTATAAGTAATACTCCCCTTAGAGGATTGAGCGATAATGGAATAGCTATTGGAGATATAGCTATGAAAGGTATTAATAGTTATGGTTTTGTTGATAAAGATAATGTTGAAGATATAATTGGTTTTATTCGTAAGAATTATAATAGTTTTAATTGTCCTAGTTATACATTTAAAAGACTTACTAATAATAAAATTAATTATAGTCTAAAAAGAAGTGGTATTATTATTTTTAATGGTCAAGAAAATCTTGATAATGTAGGAATAATAAGAAATGGAGATGCTGTTAATGTTATTAGAATTAATAGAAATTTATATATTAAAGGAACTTATGATGGAACTTTAGCTTATTATCCTATTGATAGACTTGAATCGTTTGAAACTTATAATAGTATTGAACCTAGTATTATAGCTAATAATAATATTCATAAACCATTAGCTGTTCTTCTTTATAAAGGTCTTACTCAACAAGAAAAAAGAGATAAATTTATTGATGGTATTAAAGATAATATTAATGAAGCTGTAAATAAAGGTTATAAAGAAGTTCCTGAACTATATAGTAAATATATATCTGATGAGTATTTCCAGCCTTTTATGAATACTCCTTTTGAGAATAATACTATATATACTATTAATGATAAATTTTATCTTAATATTAATGGAACTACTGCTATTAATTTAAGTGATGATTTAAAACAATATAAAGCTAAATATCCTAATATTGAAGATAATAAACTTGGTTTATTTATTGAAATTAATGAAAATGAAATAAATAGAATTACTAGTAATACTGATAGATATAGTAGTGTTGATGACCAAACTCCTATTGGTAGATTTGCTAAAAATGCTAGTTTAATTATTTCAAGAGCTGTTCGTCATGGACAACCTGCTGCCCAGAATGTTCTTAATGCTCTAAATAATGCTGAAATTAACTATCTCGATAGTAGTAGTCTTTCTGATAATTCTGAATTTTCATTATCAGTTATTGCTAATTATATAGATGTTGAAGCTAATAATATTCTTAATGATATTAATGTTTTATTAAAATTGACGTATTGATAAACCTATTAAGATAAAGATGTTATTGGTAAAGTTCTTAAAGATGAACAACTTCAAAATCGTTTCTTAGATGTTATTCTTAGTGCTAATACATTTAAGAATAAATACAAACTTATTAGCGAAATTGATATTGATAGTACAAATCTTAATGATAAAACTAAAGAGAATATTAGAAAGATTCAAAAATTAGTTAATCAAGTTGATTCTAATACTACTGTACATTCTGCTAGAAAAAATTGGTTTGAAAGATGGATTCAATTACGTACTACTAATCCTAATTATATAAGTGGCCTTATGAAAGAATTTGATGCTTATGGCGATACTAGATTTATGGATTATTGGATACAAGATATTCGTGCTAATCGTAACTTTGTATTGCAGAATATACTTAAAGATGTAATGGGTACTATTGAAGAAGGTCGTCTTAATGGTATTAAAGAAGCTAATGACTTTAAAAACTATCTTAAAGAACTTAAATCCAGAGCTGCTAAAGATGGTAAATCTGTTAGTCTTGATAGTATAATTGATGATGATGGTAGATTAATTCAACCTAATAATCCTGTTTGGGAAGAAAAGATGAAGAAATATAGAGATGCTGTTATTGAAGCTGAACAAAAATTTGGTATAAATAGTGTTGAACATCTTATTGCTTTATCTAATAAAGCTAAATTTATTGATATGACTACTATTCATCAGCTTAAACCAATTACAGTTCAAGATGAAGATGGTAATGATGTTACTATTGAATATTCTACTTATATTATAAATCTTGAAAGAAGTCTTCTTGGTCTTAAAAAAGGAGATGATGGTATTTCTAAAGAATTTGCTGAATATAAAAGACTTAATGGTAGAATACGAGATATTCTAAGTCAAGCTACGTAAATATTCGTAACTACAATCGAACGAAATAGATAGAATGGACTCGGTATGTACTAGTGCATCAATGATAGATTACTAGTCTTTATGATGAAGATGGTAATAAAAAGATTGGTCATGACTTGAATGTAGCTGAAAGACTTCGTGCTTATCAAACTAATATTCGTAAAGTTAAAGAAATGTTCTATGATAAGCAAGCTAAAGAAGGATTTGATTCTAAACTTAAAGAACAACTTTCTATTATTAGTAAATATGAAAGTCAACGTGACGCTAATGGTAATCTTCTTATTAGTATGGAAGAACTTATGAAAGTTCCTGAATATAAAGAAGCTAAAGAATGGATTCGTAAGAATACTAGATATATTCTTGATATTAAAGATATAGAAGATTTAAATTGGGCATTTGAAGAACTTAAAGATGCTAATAAAGGTAATAGTGTTCTTAATCTTGCCATCAAAGAATTTCAAGCTAAAGATGAATTTAATGTAGTTGATGGACGTAAAATACCTGAAGAACGTGCAGCTCTTATAAAAGCTGAAACAGTTAGAAAATATAAATATACTAAAAGGCAATGGTATGCCTTATGTTGGTATTATTCGTTCTGCTGAAGATGAACTTAGAATTTATCGTGCTGATTTTTATAATTATCTTACAGGTAATAAATCTAAGAGTGAAGAAGAAATTAATGTAGGAGAAGCTATTAATAAAATACTTGAGAAGTATTTTGATAATGCTACTAGAACTCTTAATACTGCTGATATTAGTCAAGAAGATTTAGAACAACTTAAAACTGGTTTTGAAGTATTTAATGAAATTACTAGAGGAGAAAAGAGTACTGATAAAGCTAAAGCAAAACGTGTTGCTGAATTTATTGAAAGTGAATGTGATGTTACTTATAATTGGAAACAATATGAACTTGATAAAAATAGAGCTTTTGCTAAAGGTAAAAAGTATTATGATAAATGGTTAGAAGTATTTAGTGAACAAGTTGAAGAAAATGGAACTATTGCAGAAAGACCTAATCGAACTATTTATGGTATTATTAAACCTAAAGATTTAGATAAATGGACTGACATTGATAAAACTGCTGCAATTAATATTCTTCAAAAAAGAACTAGAGAAACTACTACTCAATAATTATTATATGAAGAAAGAGAAGTTCTTGACAAATATGGTATTGATAGTGTTGAATATAAACAATGGTATAGAGATAATCATTATTTTGATCCTTATACTCGTACTATTAAGCCTATTCGTATTTGGACTACTATGCAAATGATTAAAGATGATGGTTCTGCTGTTGTTGGTAATTATGAACCTCGTATTAATCAAATGCACATTACTCCTAAAGAAGAACTTGTTAATCCAGAATATAGTAGTTTTGTTAATAAGTATAAAGTAGGAACTGGATATGATAATGATGCTTATACAAATCTTAATGAGTATCAACTTGAACTTATGAATAAAGTAAATGAACTTATGAAAAAGTATTGTTTTACTAATAGTAATAAGAGATATGTTGATATGGGTTATCTTCCAGCTTTACCTAAATCTAAAGATATGACTGTTAAAGATTACTTTGAACAAGCTCTTAGTTTTCTTGGTTGGACTGCTAATGTTCCTAATAATACTGGATGGAGAAATAATGAAGATTTAACTTTTGATAAAGATTATGATATTCCTAATCCTAGATTATCTCAATTAGCTAATAAAGATACACAACAACTTCCTACTATACCTAAATTTAAAGAGCCTAATGAAAGTGATGAAGAATTTAGTAAACGTAAAGCTGCTGCTATTAAAGCTAGAGATGAGATTATTGAAAAGAATAATAAGATTCATAGTGATATTCTTAATCGTAATTGGGAAGAAGTATTTAATAGTTTCTTAATTGAAAGTAATAGATATAATGCTATTAAAACAGTTAAAAATCTTCTTTATACTGCCGACCAAATTATTACTAGCAATACTGCTTATGATATAAATTATAAAGGTAGTATAACTGAAAATAGAGAAGCTAGTGCTGGTGGAGAAATTGAATATAAACAAGAACAACAAACTAGCACTAGTCAACATCTTAGAAGTTTTATACGTCGTCTTGTATTTGAACAATATAAAGATAATAAAACTCCTAATTTAGTTAAACTTGGTTCTCTTGCTCAAAACATTGCTGGTAGTAAATATATGATGATGAATATTACTGGTGGTATAGCTAACGTTCTTACTGGTTCTAGTAACATAATTTATGGAAAGAGCTGCTGGTGAATATATTAATCTTAAAGATTGGGAAGCTGGTAAATCTGAATGGATTAAAGGAACTGTTAGTTATATGGCTAATATGTATAGTGAAAATAGTAGTACACTTCAAGATGCTATTATTAAACTTAGTCATGTAGTTGATTTTGATAGAGTAACTGAAGTTAGTACTGCTGAAGGTCTTAAAGAAAATATTCGTAGAGTCCGTGGATTATTGTTTAGCCCTCAATCTGTTGGTGAGTATTATATGCAAAATGTTATGTTATTTGCTATGCTTAAATCTCATAGACTTGTTGATAATGGTAGAGGTGGTTATGATATAATGAGTAGAGAAATGTATCATCGTAAAGCTGAACAAGATGCTCTTATGTCTGTAATAAATACTCCCCGTGGAGGAGAGAACCAAGCTCTACTTGAACAATTCAATAAGTTCATAGATGAAGCTAAAGCTGATAATAAAAAACGAGCTAAATATAATCTATTTAAAGCTAATCCTATATTCGATTTTGTCAAGACTTATCTTAATGAAGAACAACAAAGAGAATATATTGCTAAACGTAAAGAACTTATTAAAGATATTGATAAAAAGTTTGCTGAACTTCCAGATATTTATAATCAATTTGAACTTAAAGATGGAATTGCTCAAATAAAATCTGATAGTAAACTTACTCTTAAAGAATATGCTAAATTTATTGATAAAGTTCGTGAAGTAAATAAGAAAGTTCATGGTGTTTATGATAAACTTGGTTCTGCTAATATTGAACAACATTGGTGGGGTGGTATGGTTATGCAATATCATAAACATCTTTATCCCGGTTTTAAGAAACGTTATCGTTGGAATGGTTATTATAATGAAACTCTTGGTACTATTGAGAAAGGTAGTTATACTAGTCTTTATGATTATCTAGCTATTCCATTTAAAGAAAGTAATATAGGAGAAATTAATAATGTAAGTGATGTTCTTAAAGCGTTCCAAACTTATGGTAAGAATTTACTTTCATTTGCTGTTAATTTCAAACTTAATTATGAACTTCTTCCTGAATATGAAAAAGCAAATATTAGACGTAATTTAGGTGATTTACTTTATGTAGGAGCTCCATTATTGGAGCAATTGCTATAACTGGTATGGGAGGTGATGACGATGAAAGTATTATGTATAATCTTATGCTTTATCATGCAGACCGTCTTGCTTCTGAAGCTGCTTCATTTACTCCATTTGGAGCTTATGCTGAAGGTAAAAAACTATGGTCTAGTCCTGTTGCTATTGGACAAACTATTAATGACTTAATTGGTACTACTGCTATGGCTGCTAGATTACTTATTGAAGAAGACTTTACTGAGGAATATACTACTGGTAGATATAAAGGTATGAATAAGTTTGAAGTTATGGCTGTTCGTAATATACCTGTTGTTCGTAGTATTAATCGAGTTCTTGATTTACCAAATAATAATAGTTATTATAAACTTGATGAAAATATACTTAGTATTATACCTTATAAAGATATAGCTAAAGATTTTGATGTAGTTTTAATGGGACCTGGACTTGGTAGAAATGATGAAACATGTCAAATGGTAAGAAAATTAGCTATTGATTTAGATAAACCTTTAGTATTAGATGCTGATGCTATTTTTGCTTTTAGCCAAGCACCTGATGAATTAAAGAAAATAAAACAAATGCCAATACTCACACCTCATTTGGGAGAAATGGCAAACCTATTGCATATCACTATTTCAGATTTAAAAGATAATCTTTGGGAAATAGCTAGAAAAGCAGCAGAATATTTTAATGCAATATTTGTGTTGAAAAGTGAAAAAACACTTGTTGTTTATCCAGACGGAAATATATTTGTAACTACAGTTGGCAATGCAGGTATGGCAACAGCCGGCAGTGGTGATGTTTTAGCTGGTACAATAGCAGGTATTGTAGCTGAAAAATTAGCTGGAAAAATGTCAGCGCCGGTAGGCGTTTATTTACATGGACTTGCTGGTGATTTAGCTGGAGAAAATGGACAGGCTGGTTTAATAGCAGGAGATATTTTATTAAATCTGTCTAAAGCTCGTAAACAAATAGACAATAAATAAGGTACTAATTGAGATAATATTTGTAATAAAGGGCAATAGTTCACTATTTTGGACATATAGTAAAATTTATTGCCCTTATAACAAAAATTTAGCTTGATTTTGTAAAACTATTTTGCAAACAAATAGTAAAAAAGATGTATGCTTATTAAAAATATGTTATAATGAGCTTAGTTGATAGGAAAATATAGGATTTTTAAATAAGCAAGAAGCTTAAGTCAAGACAGTTTGTTATACTAGAAGTAATTTTTATAAAAATCAATGATATTAGCAATTTCTTAATATGTTGGAGGAAACATATTAAATATAAATGGCTACAAAGTCGCGTTAGTCATATTTTATTTAGAAAAGGATGTTGAAAGCCTGAAGGCAAAGCAGCGCAATTAATTTCTTTAATTTAAATTTATTTGTAATAGTTAGA
>ENA-OQIY01000062-OQIY01000062.1-human-gut-metagenome-genome-assembly--contig:-NODE-62-length-11323-cov-0.962844_pt1 | contig 11323 bp, 16 predicted proteins | sample MGYA00242592_ERZ504757 | MGnify/ENA primary metagenome ERZ504757 (study PRJEB26092, sample SAMD00036366) | human gut metagenome | host: Homo sapiens | study: EMG produced TPA metagenomics assembly of... | reverse complement strand
TTTATTTCTTGTTTTATTTGCACAAATTAAATAGTTTATTTCACTATATTAGTGAATACCGCTCCCATTATTTAAATCTGTTTTTTATTGGTTTTAAGAAGTTATTTTATGATATTACTCAAGATTAAGAAAAAGACTTTTGACAGCACCAACAGAAAAACCAAATGAGGTAACATCATGAATGAGAAAATTGATATTAACTATATTGCAAAAAAAGCAAATGTCTCTCGTTCTACTGTCTCAAGGGTTCTGACAAAGAAAACAAATGTAAAGGAATCCACACGGGAAAAAGTAGAACAGGTCATGGCAGAACTGAACTATCATCCAAACTCCATGGCCAGAGGACTTGCTACTGGAAAACAGAATATCATCGCGCTTGTAGTTTCCGATATCCGGAATCCTTTCTACGCACAGCTTGTCTGGACGATTAGTACTTCTCTTCGCGAAAAGGGGTATCTTATGACACTTTATAACAGTGCAGATATGACACGAAAAGACCGTGAATCTCTCTGGAGTCTTTTAGACTATGGATTCTCCGGTCTGATTATGGCAGACGCAAGAAAAGAGGATGATTTTTCTCAATTCTTAAAGCAGGCTGACTGCCCGATTGTTCTCGTCAACAGGACACTCGGCATTGCCAACACATACGATACGATCACTTTGGACAATATACAGGGCGGATATCTCGCAACAAAGCATCTTCTGGAACTTGGTCATCGGCGAATCGCCATGCTCCGCGGACCAGAAATTTCTACAACCAGTCAGGGACGTTACGAGGGATATGTCTATGCACTTCAGGAAGCCGGAATTCCATTAGATAAGACTTTGATCCGTGCGGGAAAACTGAACATGGAATTTGGACGGGAGTTTGCCAAAAAAATTATTCTTCATTCTGACAATCCCCCTTCTGCCGTATTTGTTGGAGGCGATTTCACCTGTTATGGATTGATGGATGCCTGCATCCGTGCAGGAATACGAATTCCAGAAGATTTAAGCATCGTCAGTTTTGATGATATTCCTTTTTCTGATACAGCAATGGTTAATCTAACTACAATCTCCCATCCTTATACACAGATTGGTGAGCTTGTTGCTAAGAAGATTGTCCATAGAATCGAACAGCCAGATGCTCCTGTCGAACAAATCACATTGCTGCCAACCCTTGTAAAAAGAGGAAGTACAGCACCATACAAAAAATAATTTTTTCTTTTAAACTTTTATCAATGAAAAACTCAAAAGCTGCCGTTTTACAAAAGATTATTTTATAAAGCGGCAGCTTTTTATATTAACTGTTTTTTTCTAATTCGATAGATTCATCCGCCAGCAGATGATACAATTCATCAATCTGGTCGTCAGAAAGCACCCTCTCATTCTTTTCATTTTCTTCTTTCAGTGTCTGAATCAGCTGCTTCCTATGGATTACAGGAATTTCATTTTCAGGTGTTCCATCCCATGTAATTTCTGCATGCTCTGGGAATATAATAACAGAACGCACCGGAATCTTAGTAGCCCCGATTCTCTGCTCTATTCTCTTTGCAAAAATCTGCTCTCATCCATTGGATTCTTGAACAGGTACTCATGCTGTTTGTCCGCCTGTCCCTTCTTCCCTTTTTCCGTGTAATATTGCTTGTAATCTCCATGTTTCTTCAGAACAACCTTTCCGCTCTGATTCTTCACATTCAAAACGTAGATTCCGATGGGATGAGTATCAGGATATATGCCTGTGGAGTCTTGTCATTCTTGCCCTGTGCAATCTGATAGAAAATCTTATGCTTTCCAAACTCATTATTCAAATAAAAACTTTCAGACAAACGTATTAGATTTTTCCTACGAAATGCATACTCAAAATAGCTTGAATAGATTTCTATATAAATGCTTCTTCTAAAACGATTCCACTGGTAAATCGTCTTAATCAACCAGTATCCTCCTGCCACAAATGCAAGACCTATTAAAACGTCACTCCAAACTGACATAGCTACCTCCTGAATTTATCCTAACCTCTTTAGTCGAGTTCAGGTCCGTTGTGTTTCTCGAATGAATAACGTCCGCTAGAACCAATCACTCTCATATAAGATTTAATAAAATCTTTCATTGCATCTTCCACAGCAATACATAAATCCATATAATCAATCTGCGGATTTTCTTTTAATGTTGCGATAGATGCATTTGTTGCATGACGCATCAGATCTGTACACACATTAATCTTGTTGATTCCACATGCGACAGCTTTTCTGATGTTCTCTTCGCCAGCACCACTACCTCCATGAAGTACAAGTGGCATATCAAGTTCTGCTTTAAGTTCCTTCAGACGTTCAAAATCAAGTTTTGGAATCATTCCTTTTGGATATGCTCCGTGTGCTGTTCCAATTGCCACTGCCAGACAGTCGCAGTTTGTTCTCTCTACGAACTCTTTTGCCTGTTTTACATTTGTATACAGATCCACATTACTGTCATCGGCCTGTGCTGCCTGTCCTACATGTCCAAGCTCTGCCTCACAGGAAAGTCCCATTCCATGTGCGAGACTTGCGATCTGCTGTGTTCTTCTTACATTCTCTTCGAATTCATAGCTGGATGAATCGATCATTACACTAGAGAATCCATACTGCATTGCAGCTGTAATATCCTCAAAATTCGCCCCATGATCTAAATTGAACGCAACTGGTACAGATGCTCTCTTTGCAAGATTTTCAATCAATGGCGCCATTATATATCCATATCCATGCGCCTTCATCTGGCGAGGAGAAATATTAATAATAACTGCGGACTTCTCTTCTTCTGCTGACTCGATAACTGCCTTCACCTGCTCCATATTAACACAATTAATTGCCATAACTGCGTAGTTATTATGATGCGCATGTAACAGCATGTCTTTCATTGATACGTACATTTTTCTTCCTCCTGATTTCAAAAAGTGAGATGTCCTGAGCAGACATCTCACTTACATACTAAAGCATGTGAGAGAAGCTGCCAATGGCAGACTCTCTGCATTTATTTACTTTTCAAACAACTCTTAAATCAACGGATTCTCCATTTCCTCATCCTCAGCACCTTCTGCAAGAGGTCTCTTAAGGATAGAATACAGAAGACCTGTGATACATCCTCCCAACAGCCACAGTCCAATGAACAGAAGTGGGTTAGATGTCATAGCCACTGAGAATACACCACCGTGTACTGCCGGAGATTCCAGTCCAAACATCATACACAGACCACCTGTAATTGCACCACCAACACAGATAGAGGCTGTCAGTCTTACCGGGTCTTTCAACTGGAATGGGATTACACCTTCCTGAACATAGCAGCAAGAAAGAATTACCAATGATAAAGCCTGCTCCTTCTCTGTTTTAGTGAATTTGTTACGGCTCCATGGAAGTACTGTAGAAATAGCAATTCCAAGAGGAGATGTCATGCCTGCACACATCTTAGCAGATGTAGGAATAAAGAATCCATCAGCATTCAGTCCATTTACAAACAGAGCTGCTGTCTTATTAACCGGACCACCATTGTCAAATGCGATCATTGCACCAATAACTGCACCAAGTACGAATCTTGAACCAGCACTTAAAGCTGTCAGCCATCCTGTAACAATTCCCATCAACCATGCGATCGGAACACCAATAACATACCACATCAACAACCCAACAATCAATGTCGAAAGTACTGGAATAAACATAATCGGCATAATTCCCTGTAATGCCTTCGGAACTTTAATCTTCTTCATTTGAAGAACAAACCATCCTGCAATCAGAGCTCCAACAAGACCACCTACAAATCCTGTTTTCATAAGTCCTGCAAGTACACCCATTGCATATCCAGGAGCAATACCCGGCTTATCCGCAATAGCATACGCAATAAATGCTGCCAGACAAGGGACTGCAAATGCAAACAAGTTGTTACCAAATTGTGAAAATAACCTGAGCCAATGTCTGCATCTCGGCAGCTGTGTCTCCAATGTTATATCCTCCCATCATTTTTGCAATCGCTGTGATAACACCACCACCAACGATTACCGGAATCATTGTAGGAAATACCTGTCATGATTGCATCTTTTACAAACTGTACCTACACTTTTTTGTTTTTTTCTTTGAAGTTCTGCCATAATTATCCTAATGCCTCCACTAACTCATCAATTTACTGCATCTGCATCTTTGATTGGTTCATTTACCTTAAACTCATCGTTGGAACATCTTTAAAACGACTGGATCCTTTGATTTTTACATCACTAGCAATAATGCACGCATCACATCTTGCAATATCTTCTGCTGTAATCTCGTCTTCTACTCCCTGTGCTCCCTGCGTCTCAACCTTGATTTCGATTCCTTTTTTTTGAGCCGCCTTTTTCAGATTTGCTGCTGCCATATAAGTGTGGGCAATTCCTACAGGGCAACTACATACTGCTACTAAATACATACTCCTATTCCTCCTTTTACTTTTAAATATATCGATATCTGATCTACGTCAGTAGCATCCTTTAATGCCTCTCTGAAATCGTCATCCATCAGGCCTACTGCCAAACTAGATAACATTTTCAGGTGTACGTTATCTGCTGTGTTTGGTGCCGCCAGCATAATAACATAATCAACAGGTTCTCCATCAAGAGATCCCCATTCGATCTTTTGATTCAGCTTTACCAGAGTAAATGCTGCTTCTTTTACACAGCCCCCTTTACAATGTGGGATTGCAATTCCATTTCCCATGCCGGTCTCAAATTCAAGTTCTCTGTCTTTAACTCCCTGTAAGTAGTCTTCATAACTTGATACTTTTCCGGCATCATACATCATTTTGCAGATTTTTCGGATTGCATCTTCTTTATTTGTTACATCTAGTCCGAAAGAAACGAGCCTTTCGTCTATCATATCTGCCATACTCATATTTTTATAGTTCCTTTCTGTCTATCTGAACATTTCTGAAAATTTCCTGGCCTTTAATATTACTTCCATCGCCTTCTTGTCTTTTGTCAACTCCAATACGTCTCCAAAGATTCCTTTGATGTAATCTTTTGAATTAACATCCAAAGACAGTAGAAAGATCAGCTGAACTTTTTCGTCACCCCAATTAATCGGTTTTTTCAGTGTCATTATTCCGATTCCCTGTTTCTTTATATGGCCTTCAAATGCATGTGGAATTGCGATTAAGTTTCCAAGCGCCGTCTCCGAAAGATTTTCTCGTTCAAATACCGAATCAATAAATCCTTCATCCACATATCCTTCTGTGATCATCCTGCTTCCAAGAAGATGAATCACTTCCTCTTTTGATTTCAGATCACAGTCAAACATCGCAATCTCACTGTGCAGAAACTGCTGCAGGTATTCATAATTCTTTTGAGTTTCTGGTTCATATTCCTTCTTCTTCATCAGAAACTTCTGAATCTTCTTGATGTCTGTCTCACTCAAAACCGGGGAAACCTGAATAACCGGAATTCCTTCCAATTCAATCGGAACTGTAGCAATTCACAAAATCTTGTTTTTCTGGTTTAATTTCTGATAATCTTGATGCTGAAAAAAACTTCCCTAATTTCCAAATTCGAAAAACTTCCTGCCAGCTTAGCCCGCAAGAACTGAGACGTACCAAATCCTGTCATGCAACTAACGTTGCAGTAAATTTTTGATGTTGTTTTTGTTTCATTCTTTCAATCGATGTCCCAATATGAAATGTAATAAAACCAATCTCATCTTCTGTTGGATTAAATCCATACTTAACTGTAAACTTTGACATAAAGAAAGATGCAATTTCATATTCATAAAACAATTCTTTCTTTATCGCATCCAGAATCGGATTGTAAGTATACATTTTACTGTGTAGTCTCAGTACCATGCATTCCAAATGATCCATCAAAGCATTGATCAATTCATCGTCTTCCTCTAACTGTAGATAGAACTTTCTGTCACATTCCATCAACAAATCCATCATGTAAATCAAACATCTCTGGATTGCGTTCTCTTTTCTCTTTAAGAGACTGCTCTTTTTCCATTGGAACATGAAAGCGAAGACCACTCAAACAAATTCTCAGATAACAATCTTCTGTATCCGGAATCTCAATTCCAAAGGATTCTGTCAGATATTCTTTCAGATAACCTAGCACGAAATCCATCCGCCTGGATTCTCTTCCCGGGATAGAGCCTTCATGGTCCATCGTCTTCCCTGCGGATAATCGTTCCAGCATTACGGCCAGATCCAGCATCAGTCACCTACTGATATGTCAGTGAGTATAAACTGAAATCATTCCTTCCATTTGACCAATGATTTCTCTTAAATCCTTCAGTTCTACTGAGGTGAAATGGCTTTGAATATTCGATACAGTTACTTTTTGTCTTCCACCGGCTCTTTTGAGCGCTTCTAACAACGCCGAACGTATCTGACTTTCATTTCCCTCCACTTTAATTCCATATTTCACTTTCTTAATGAAGTGAACTCCATAATGTTCCCACAGCTCATCCAACTCATTCAGATCATTCAATACAGTAGCTTTGCTTATGTAATACTCCTTTGCAAGAGCCTCCATAGATGTGTAATCATCCTGTAAGAGAAGCTCTACAGCCAGATGATACTTTCTGACCTCCGGAGACAGATACAAATCTGCTGTATCCCTTGTGACTTCTTTCAGATATTTTTTAGCCTCATGGTTGTCATACTCAATCCAGAGTCCTACACCTGCTGACTGTTAATCCTACAGGAATGTTTCTCCAACTCCTCATTGATCTTCTTAATATCAGCTTTGATCGTTCTGGAACTAACCTTTAATGAAGTAGCAATCTGTGTGGTTGTCAATTTGTCTCATGTTCTATGAGCAGCGTAACAATTTTCTTCTCTCTAGCTAAAAGCATTTTCATCTCCCGCCTTCAAATTTCTTGTATTCTTGCTGCTTGAGCCTATTATACACAGCACTCGGTTCATTCTACAAATCAGATATTTTCATCTAGCTCATACTAACTTGGTGAAAACAATGTGTGATTATGTCGTGTTTAACAATTGTATCCGTTGTTTTTTTTGTGTATTTTGCCCAAGCAAACTGTATCTTGTTTCCTTTTTTGACTTGAAAATTCTTGTCTCTTCCTATTTAAAGTACTTTTATAAGAATACTTTACTTCACTATCATCTGTCCATCAGAAATTAGTTTCACTAACTTAGTGCAATTTCTCCATTATTCATTTTCTATTTTTATTCCTATAATGAAAACATACCAAAACTATTCATAACTGTTCTGTACTCTTTGTGTCAGACAGTTACACTAATCATTACTGCTTTAAGGAGGAAATTATAATGATTAATTTTGAATTTCATAACCCTACCAAAGTTATTTTTGGTAAAAACGTAGAAGCTGAAGTCGGAAAAGAAATCAAAAGGCTCGGTGGTCATAAAGTGCTCGTTCACTTTGGTGGAGATTATCTTCAGGCGAATGGTACTTTAGATCGGATTCATAAAGGCCTCACAGACGCTGGACTTGAATATGTCGATTTAGACGGAGTTGTTCCCAACCCAAGACTCAGTCTTGTAAAAAAAGGAATTGAACTCTGCAAAAAAGAAGGTGTAGACTTCATTCTCCCAATTGGTGGGGGAGTGCAATTGACTCTGCTAAGGGAATTGCCTACGGCCTTGCTAATGACTTTGAACTGGAGGATCTACTCATGGGAAAAGTAAAAACAGATAAAATTGCACCGATTGGCTGTATTTCTACAATTGCTGCAACAGGATCTGAAACGAGTAATTCTATGGTAATTACAATTGAAGAATACGAAGGTCAACAAAATCTGAAACGCTCTTATAACCATGATTGTGCACGCCCACTGTTTGCATGCATGAACCCAGAACTTACATATACACTTCCTGTTTACCAGACAGCAAGTGGAGCTTCCGATATTATGATGCACACAATGGAGCGTTACTTCACAAATACAAAGGATGTTGACCTGATCGACCGTATCGCAGAAGGACTTCTCGTTGCAGTCCGCGAGGCTGCACAGGTTGCTGTTAAGACTCCTGATGACTACGAGGCACGTGCTACACTGATGTGGGCTGGAAGTCTTTCACACAATGGCCTTACCGGTACAGGACGTCAGTCAGATTTTGCTTCTCATAAAATTGAGCATGAACTTGGCGGTATGTTTGATGTGGCTCACGGTGCAGGACTTTGTGCTGTATGGGGAAGTTGGGCTCGTTATGTTTATAAAACAAATCCTGCAAGATTTGCCCAGTTTGCCGTTCGTGTCTTCGATGTACCAGAAAATTTCTATGATGTAGAAGCTACAGCACTTAAAGGTATTGAAGCTTGGGAAGACTGGTGTCATAAAATTGGAATGCCAATCAATCTTCATGAATTAGGTATAGATCCTACAGATGATCAGATTAAAGAAATGGCTGAGAAATGCGTTGCTACTGGAGGCGGTACTGTCGGATTTTTCCAACCATTAAATAAAGACGATATTATAAACATTTATAAAATGTCTAAATAATCAAATTACTGTCTTTTAGTAAAAGTAACTCCGCATCAAATCTTATTGTAATAGAATATTTGTAACTGTTCAAAGCCAAGCAAAATTTCAAAAACAGCTATAAAGTGCTTGTATTTTTAAGACTGTTTTTGAAATTTTATTTGGAGGTTGGCTCTGAACAGTTACGTGAATTTTAAAATTAATACGAAAAAGAGGATAAAAATGGAGCTGAGTATACTTTTAATGGAACAGATTGCAAAACTATTTCTTATGATTTTTATGGCTATGCCGTGGTAAAACTTGGATTATTAACAAGATGAAGACAGCAAAGTATTATCTACACTTGTACTGTATCTGATTGTACCCTCGGTAATTTTAAATGCTTTTCAGGTAGACTACACGCAGGAAAAAGTAAATGGGCTAAAACTTGCTGGTATTGCTCCTTACTACTTTTGATTATTTTACTTTTGATTGTAAATCTGATTGGGAAATTATTGAATTTGAATGAAGTAGAAATAATGTCTATTTATTATTCCAATTCAGGAAATCTGATTGTGCCGATTGTAACATTTATGCTTGGTGAAAAATGGGTATTCTATGCCTGTGTATTTATGGGACTTCAAACCATTTTTTTCTGGACACATTGCAAAAATGTACTCAGCCACGAGAAAGGATTCAATCCAAAAAATTTTTTCCAACATTAATATTATTACCATAATAATTGCAATTACTTTGTTTTTTGCAAAATACGTCTGCCAGAAATTATTACAGGAACACTTGACTCAGTAGGTGCCATGATTGGACCAGCGAGTATGTTTGTAACCGGAATGTTAATTGGCGGAATGGAGCTAAAAAAAATATTAACGGACAAAAGAACGTATTTTATTTCGTTCATGCGCTTAATTACAATCCCGCTTATTGCATTACTTATTCTAAAGATAAGTGGTCTCAAAGGATGGAATAAAGACGGAGAACAAATTCTTTTGATTGTATTTATGGCTGTGATTTCTCCAGTAGCTTCCACCGTTACGCAAATGTGTCAAGTATATGACAATGATTCCAGATATGCCAGTGCAATCAACGTACTAACAACAATTGGAGCCATTGTAACAATGCCCTTAATGGTGTTTATGTATCAGATAATTATATAAAAAATAGAATTTTTTCATAATTAAGCAAGCCGTTGTAACAACGGCTTGCCTTAATGTAATTACAATAACTTTTCTTTTATGCCTCAGAGAAAAATTTCTCCTTCTTCACAAGTAATGTCTCCAACAGATTATACACAACATCCGCAACTGCAAGCTCCGGACGAAGCCGTTCTTCCGGCACCGGAATTACATTTTCAAGCGGTGCCATACCTGCACGTGTTGCATTTACAAGAATATTGCTCTCGCTAACAACCTCTGCAAGCTTCTCTTTATTATCAAGATCCTCAATAAACACTGTTCCGATGATTACCATCTCCTGACCTTTCACTTCCACTCCATGTTCTTTTAGGTTGCGAATAAATCCGACTCCATCAGTGATATGTCCTGTCATGTTGCATCTATTCCAAGCTTTCAAAGCTATAATTCTGCATGGCCGGAGAACCTGAATGTCCTACCGAAGAGCCGATGAATGCGTATAATCTTATATGTCCATTAATTCTTCTTTCCATTCGTAAACTCCTCCATATTAAATATCAGCAGAAATTTTTCAATCATTTTTGCATTTCTGCCACGAAATGTAGCTACAATATATCATCATCGCTTCAAAACTTCTATGATTTAAAGTGTGAAATTATCATTTAATTCTAATCAATCAGATCATTCTGAAATCTTGACAGATGCTCATACGGCAAGATCAGTCTTCCTCGAAACAATCCACACCCGTCATTGATCAAACTGTTATTCATCGCTGCAAACATATTTACATCCAGCTTCGCCAGATCCAATCCCAACAGCTTCATTCCGCGCTCATACGCCTCATCAAAATAAATGCACTCACCTCTTGGAATCGCATTTCTTCTGGCGCGCTCTTTCTCTTGTTTTTTCTCATATCCCAGATGGTTTGCCGGCCCAATCTCTGCAATATCATCCATTTGCTTTGTACGGATCTGAACCTCAATATAACTTCTTGAACAGTTATCATAGAATGTAATGTGCAGTGACTGGTATTCATCCGGCTGGCTGTCTGAAATATATCTCTGTAATATGGTCTGACATTGTCATCCATGAGTGGGGAATGACTTTCCATCACACCATTTGCCGGCTCCGCTGTAAACCCTCTTTCCTCAAGAAAGCCCGGTAGTACATTCGCTATCCCGTACAGACACTCCAGTTCTGCGATCTGACGCTCTTCTTCATTTTCATAATGACATTTTGGCATAGAAATCACGATTCGGTATGCGATCAGATCACGAAAACAACTAAGGCTGCTCTTTAACTCTGCCGTTGTCGGATATGTTCCGTACTTTTCATGATAATCTGAAATATATTTTACAATATAACCGTTAAATTTCTCTTCCGCACGGATCAACGACTTGATTCTTCCCTTTACTGTAAATGCAAGATATGGATATTCTTTTGTCATATATTTATAGAATTCCCGAACCTGCTGTGACTGGGTCGTAAGGAATTCATTATGTTCCAAAAGTTCTCTGATCTGAATCAGGAAATTACAATGTATCAGATCAATTTCATTTTTTGTTCTTTCGTGCATCTTCCCTTAGATCTGTAATGTAATTCTGCAGCACCTTAAAAATGGTATCGCCCGAATACAGATAATCATTTAAAGTTATCATAACGTATCCCGTTACTGAAAACTTAATAAAAAAGTTATAAACTTCCATGTTTCATTCCTACTTCAACGAGTATGCTTTTGATATATAATATCTATCTAACTCACAAGTTCTTATA
>ENA-OQIY01000061-OQIY01000061.1-human-gut-metagenome-genome-assembly--contig:-NODE-61-length-11350-cov-0.726365_pt1 | contig 11350 bp, 15 predicted proteins | sample MGYA00242592_ERZ504757 | MGnify/ENA primary metagenome ERZ504757 (study PRJEB26092, sample SAMD00036366) | human gut metagenome | host: Homo sapiens | study: EMG produced TPA metagenomics assembly of... | reverse complement strand
TTTTGCCGGATGGCGCATATCCGGGCAAACGACGACTCTGCCCGCCTGCATGAAGTAAAATACGTTTTTCTTTTCCCAACCAAGTAAGAAAATCGCTGTCAGGAGTCACTTTCTGATGACAAGCCTCCAACAGCCATGCAGTCCCCCCACCTGATCCCAGCTTACTGCCTATAGGATCGGAAGTACAAAACCACTCTGTCCGGTCTGCTTTCTCTATATCATGAAAACATTCCACCAGATTAGGGGGAAGGGATAATAATTTTTTCATAGCACATCTTTATTTTATTGCACACAAAGATGATTATTTTCCCCTAATAAGCCAAAAGATGAGACATGAATTTTAATCAGTAAATTCAAAAACACGCTCATCCAATGACATCACTTCCTTAGAGCCCGGTTGTGCAACAGGCACACCGAATGGCATCTGCGCTACCAATTTCCAATCACCAGGCAAATTCCAAGCTTTACGTACTTCATCATCAATCAGCGGATTATAATGTTGCAAAGACGCCCCCACTTCCTGCATCTTCCAGCATGGTCCAGACTGCCAACTGATGCATAGCATCGGTCTGCTCTGCCAGATAGGGAAATTATCTTTATAAGTGGGGAAACTTTCCTGCAAAGAGCGAACGATAGCCATATCTTCAAAATATAGAATAGTACCATATCCACAAGCAAAACAGCCATCAATCTTTTCTTCGGTCTTGCCAAATACCTCAGCCGGAACCCGCTCACGCAAGACATTTTTTACAATGTTCCACAACTTTTCATGCGCCTTACCTGTTAATAACGCAACACGGGTGGTTTGAGAATTGAAAGCTGAGGGGACAAATTCTACAGCAAAACGAATTAAATCTCTTATTTCTTTATCAGACAATGTCGATTTGTTTTCGATCTGATAAAATGTACGACGGGCTTTCAGAGCCTCTTTAAAACTTTTTGTCATATAATACAACGTATTTATAGGTTATTATAAATGAAGAACAAACAGGCAGCAAAAGATGTTCACTTTTTTTGCTTTTTTCAATTGCAATAACCTATTTTTGTTAGCTAATTATTAACATTAAAAACAACACATTCAATGAAAGATTTTCTAAAATTTACGTTTGCCAGCGTTATCGGCGTCATTCTGGCAGGCGTAGTGTTCACTATACTAGGGATTATCACTCTGGTTGGCATAGTCGCATCATCGGATACTGAAACGGTGGTGAAAGACAACTCTATCTTCGTACTCGACTTTAAAGGCAGTCTATCCGAACGCGTACAGGAAAACCCACTCCAACAACTTTTGGGGGAAGAATTTGAGGCATACGGTTTGGATGACATTCTAGCTTCTATCAAGAAAGCAAAAGACAATGACAAAATCAAGGGTATTTATATCCAACCTTCTTATCTGGAAGCATCATACGCTTCCTTAGAGGAAATACGCAATGCATTACTGGATTTCAAAGAAAGCGGTAAATTCATCGTTGCTTATGCAGACCAATATGCACAGAAGATGTATTATCTTTCCAGCGTGGCCGATAAAATAATTATCAATCCGCAAGGAAGTATCGGATGGCACGGAGCAGGCATGCAACCTGTTTTCTTCAAAAATCTGGTTTCCAAACTAGGACTGGAAATACAAGTATTCAGAGTGGGTACTTACAAATCAGCCGTGGAACCGTTTATCGCTACAGAAATGAGTCCGGCCAACCGCGAACAGATGACCGAATGTCTGGAATCTGTCTGGAATCGTATTCAGGCAGATGTATCCGATTCACGACACATCCCGACAGATACTCTGAATGCTTATGCAGACCGATATATGGATTTTTGTCAGGCAGAAGAATATGTTCAATGCGGACTAGCAGACACCTTGATGTATAAAGATGAAGTTATTTCCTATCTGAAACAATTAAGCGGTCGTGACGAAGACGACAAGCTGAACAGTCTTTTCATAGAAGATATGATAAACGTCAAGAAAATGTGCCCAAAGACAAAAGTGGAAATGTAATAGCCGTATATTATGCATACGGTGAGATTCTGGATGCTCCCGGCAGTTCCACAGAAGATTGTATTGATGTACAAAAGATGTGTAAAGGCCTGCGCAAATTACGTGATAACGATGATGTAAAAGCTGTTGTATTACGCGTCAACTCACCGGGTGGCAGCGCATACGGTTCAGATCAAATATGGCGTGAAGTAGTAAGACTGAAAGAGAAAAAACCGGTAATCGTTTCTATGGGAGAATTGATGCTGCATCAGGAGGCTATTACATTTCCTGCGCTGCAGACCGCATTTTCGCTGACCCGACTACGCTGACTGGTTCTATCGGCATATTCGGCATGATGTATTCAGGTGAGAAACTGTTTACTGAAACTTTAGGATTGAATTTTGATGTAGTGAAAACTAATAAAAATGGCAGATCTGGGTGCCAGCCTAGGTCCTATTCTTACCCGTCCATTAAACGCATCAGAACAAGAATTGATGCAGAATTATGTCAACCGAGGATACAAGCTATTCGTAAGCCGTTGCGCCGAAGGTAGAAAAATGTCTACAGAGGTATTGAAAAAGTAGCTGAAGGCCGTGTATGGACCGGTGCTATGGCCAAAGATCTCGGTTTGGTAGATGAACTGGGAGGTATAGACAAGGCATTAAATGCCGCCGCCACCCAAGCCGGCATGAAAATTACAGTATTATCGGCTATCCCGAAAAAGAAAATATTTTCGCAAGTTTGCATGGGCAATCAGAAAAAACATTAATGTAAACAGCGAAATCAAAGAATATTTGGGAAGCTATTATAACAGCTTCAAGGCGCTGGAGAACATAAAAAACGCCAACTGCATACAGGCACGTATGCCGTTTGACCCTAATATCCAATAATTTGCGCATGGAAGGTAATCTTATCAAGATAAACAAGTGGCTATATCCGGTTTCATGGCTTTATGGGACCGGCGTATGGCTGCGTAATAAATTGTTTGACTGGGGAATATACAAAGAACGTAAGTTTGATGTCCCAATCATCTCGGTAGGCAACATCACCGTGGCGGAACCGGAAAGACCCCCCATACAGAATACTTGATAAGATTATTGCAGAAAGATTACAAAGTGGCCGTACTGAGCCACGGCTACAAACGCAAATCCAAAAGGTTTTGTACTTGCTGGGCCGGATACGTCCATACAGATGATAGGTGACGAACCTTTCCAAATGAAACAGAAGTTTCCGGACATCTATATGGCAGTAGACCGAAACCGTTGTCATGGCATAGAGCAGTTATGCAATAGTCACATTGCCCCCGGAACAGAAGTGATTATTTTGGATGATGCTTTCCAGCACCGATATGTAAAACCCGGAATGAACATCTTATTAGTAGATTACCATCGACTGATTTGCGAAGACGCCTTGCTGCCTGCCGGACGAATGCGCGAACCTGAAAATGGAAAAAGCCGGGCACATATTGTCATTGTCACTAAATGCCCTAAGGACATCACCCCGATGGATTTGAGAGTCTTGAGCAAGCAAATGGAACTTTACCCCTATCAGCAGCTCTACTTCACGACATTAGCATACGGCAAGCTGCATCCGTTGTTTACAGTAGGGAATGCAGTTCCATTAAAAGAGATAGAAAAAGATAAGCATATCCTATTGGTGACAGGCATAGCCTCACCAGCAAAACTCATTCAAGATTTATCACCATACAATGAGCACATTGAGTCACTGGCTTTCAGTGACCACCATAACTTTACAGCAAGAGATATGGAACTGATAAAGAAACGTTTCATGAAACTTCCGGAAGGTAAACGCATGATTAATCACCACTGAAAAGACTCAGTACGATTAGCAGCCCATCCACTGATGGACAAGACACTAAAACCTTATATATATATGCTGCCCATTGAGGTAATCTTCTTACAAGACCAACAAGAACTGTTTAATTCAAATATAACCAACTATGTTAGAAAAAATTCAAGAAACAGCAGATTTTCTTAGAGAAAAGATGCATACCAGTCCCGAAACTGCTATCATATTAGGTACCGGCTTAGGAAGCCTAGTACACGAAATTACCGATAAATACGAGATCAATTACAAAGATATCCCTAATTTCCCTGTTTCAACCGTAGAGGGACATAGCGGTAAATTGATTTTCGGCAAATTGGGTAATAAAGACATCATGGCCATGCAAGGACGTTTCCACTTCTATGAAGGATACTCCATGAAAGAAGTTACCTTCCCTGTACGAGTGATGCGTGAATTAGGTATCAAAACATTGTTCGTATCCAATGCAGCTGGAGGTACGAATGCAGACTTTGAAATTGGTGACCTGATGATTATCAGAGATCATATCAACTTTTTTCCCGAACATCCGTTGCACGGCAAGAACATTGAATACGGCCCCCGTTTCCCGGATATGAGTGAAGCCTACTCCAAAGAACTGATAGACAAAGCACTGGAGATCGCTAAAGAAAAAGGTATCAAAGTACAACAAGGAGTATATATCGGTACACAGGACCTACCTTCGAAACTCCGGCAGAATACAAGATGTTCCACATTCTTGGAGCTGACGCCGTAGGTATGTCTACCGTTCCTGAAGTTATTGTAGCAAACCATTGTGGCATCAAAGTGTTTGGAGTATCGGTTATCACGACCTAGGCGTGGAGGGAAAAATTGTGGAAGTTTCACACGAAGAGGTTCAGAAAGCGGCAGATGAAGCGCAACCGCGCATGACTACCATTATGCGTGAAATGATTAATCGAATTTAAGGATATGCAGGAAATAAACAGAACAGAAATAGCGACCTTAGGTGAGTTCGGCCTCATTAAACATCTGACGAAGGATATTGAGTTAAAAAATCCGGAAACCCAATATGGTGTGGGAGACGATGCAGCCGTATTGGAGTTTAAAGATAAAGAGGTATTGGTGACCACAGACTTACTGATGGAAGGGGTACATTTTGATTTGGTTTATACCCCATTGAAACATTTGGGATATAAATCGGCCATCGTAAACTTCTCGGACATTTATGCTATGAATGGTGCTCCAAAACAAATCACAGTTTCTATCGCACTGTCCAAACGCTTTTGTATTGAAGATTTAGAACAATTCTATGATGGGCTAAAACTGGCTTGTGAACTACACCATGTAGATATTGTGGGTGGAGATACAACTTCATCCGTAACCGGCTCGCCATCAGTATTACTTGCATAGGTGAAGCGGACAAGGACAAAGTGGTTTATCGCAACGGCGCACAAGATACAGACTTGATTTGTGTCAGCGGTGACTTGGGAGGAGCTTATATGGGACTTCAACTTCTAGAGCGTGAAAAGGCTGTTTTCCAAGGAGAAAAAGAAGCAAATCCGGATTTTTCCGGAAAAGAATATATTTTGGAACGTCAGTTAAAGCCTGAAGCACGTAAGGATATCATTGAGAAACTGGCAAAAGCGGGAATCAAGCCCACCGCTATGATGGATATTTCCGACGGCCTTTCTTCGGAACTGCTGCATATATGCTCACAAAGCGATACCGGCTGTCGCGTTTACGAGGAAAGAATTCCCATTGATTACCAAACGGCTGTAATGGCGGAAGAGCTGAATATGAATGTGACAACATGTGCTTTAAATGGTGGTGAGGACTATGAGCTATTATTTACTGTACCTTTAACAGAGCATGAACGAGTTTCGGCTATAGAGGGTATAAAAGTGATTGGTCACATCACCAAACCGGAGCTCGGGAGTGTGCCCTGATTACCCGTGACGGACAAGAGTTTGAGCTGAAAGCGCAAGGTTGGAATCCACTAAAAGAAAAATAATTTTAATTAAACAACACTGATAATAAACACCTTATGTTTTTATCAGTGTTTTTTTTTAGAAATAGTTTGCAGTTTAAAAAAGTTTCACTACCTTTGCAACCGCAAACAAGAAATAATGGTGCCATAGCTCAGTTGGTAGAGCAAAGGACTGAAAATCCTTGTGTCCCCGGTTCGATTCCTGGTGGCACCACCAAAGAAAGTACATAAATGCTTTTCACACATGAAAACCCTTGAATTAGAGATAGTTCAAGGGTTCTTTTTTTACCCTCACTACGCATTCCGCTACATATTTGTGAAGTTGGATTTCGCCAATTCAGTGGCTTTTTTTAAGGCTTTTGAAAAAGCCATAAATACGCACCATACTTCATTGTTTTTCAGCTGTTTGACAATTCCAATCTCCGGTGTGAAAAAGTAATTTTGCACACATGACCGGATGAAGTCGAAAAAGTGAAAGAAATTTAAAAATTCGGTATTTCCCATCGGGATAAAAAAAAGGAATCGAACCCGGGATACAAAAGGCAATTCGAACCTGAGAAAAATGGGATTTTTATGGCTTTTCCACAAGTCCCTCAAAAAAACCACCGAATTTAACATTTCGCTCCACGTCCTCATGCCATCCGGTTTTGACGAAACAATTGAATGTAACACCTCAAAAAACAAAAGTGATGAAACAAGGAACAATGAACATTCTGTTTTTCGTGCTTAAAACGAAATTGTTGAAAAACGGTGAGGCACCGGTATTGATGCGGATAACCATCAATGGAGACTATGACGATGTACGTATCCAAAGAAGCGTACCCCTGAACTTATGGAACGCCGCCAAAGGATGCAGTAAAGGCAGGGACAGGGCATCAGTGGCACTGAACGCCTATATTGCCGAACTGCACGCACGCGCCTTGGAAAAACACAAGGAACTGGTATTGGAACAGGCCCTGATTACCCCAAAACTGATTCTTAAACGTGTTTTCGGGAAAGACACCGAAATGCGTACACTGCTCGGCACCATGAGGGAAGGCATCAAGGAAATGGAAATACTGGCGGGTATAGACTACTCTCCCGTCACGATCAACCGGTATAAGAACGTGGTGAAGAAATTACAGCTGCTCATCCCCTCTTATTACGGAAAGGAGGATGTCACTTTCCATGAGCTGACACCGGAGTTCATCCGTGCGTTTGACATCTACCTGAAAACGGAGGCGGGACTGTGCCGGAACACGATAGTCCGTTATATGAAATGCTTCAAGAAATTTACCAATATGGCATTGGCAAAGGAATGGATGCGCAAGAATCCCTTTTACGGTTACAAGATGGAGCAGGACGAGACCGATCCGGTATTCCTGACCTATGACGAGTTGCAGACCGTAATGAAAAAGAAATTCACCATTCCACGGCTTGAACTGGTCAGGGATGTCTTTGTCTTCGCGTGTTTCACCGGTCTGGCATTCTCCGATGTTGCCAGTCTGAACAAAGAGAATCTGGTACAGGACAATCTCGGAGACTGGTGGATAAGAAAAGGAAGGGTCAAATTGGAACACCGTAGGAAGGCTTCTTCCATCAGCAATATTCCATTGCTGCCCGTACCCCTGGCCATATTGGAGAAATACAAGGAACATCCGACCTGCATTAAGAAAGGATGCTGTTTGCCCGTCATGTGCAACCAGAAGATGAACAGCTATCTCAAGGAAATAGCCGATTTCTGCGGCATTAAGAAGAATCTGACCACGCACGTTGCCCGTCACACTTTCGGGACTACGGTCACGCTTGCCAACAATGTGCCTCTTCAAGATGTTTCCGTCATGCTCGGCCATGCCTCCACACGTATGACACAGCATTATGCACGGGTCATGAACAGCAGCCTGAAAGAAGCAATGAACAACGTGAAGGAGCGTCTTGCACAATAAGTATACAAATTCAGTCATTAAGCCGTCCCCCTAGGGATGGCTTTTTTTGTAATCTATAATTCACAATATCCTGCCGTCCTTTCAATTTCTTACCTGCAAATATAGCCATTTGTCGGGTTGATTGCGCAAGGCGGCCCCTTTCAGGGGCTGGTTGGCTAAAAGAAAATCATCCTCGCTTCGCTGCGGTATTTTCTTTTGCCAAGCCTTGCTCAATCCCCGACAAAAGACAGCCAGGCAAGTAAGAAAACGAAAATCCGGCTCCATGGAGCCGATCATGTCAAACTTAAAAAAATAAAGGTATGAACAGAAAGACGACAAGCAAAGGAACAGCAGGAAGCCAATCCGGAAATGACGATGTTGGTTTATCGGGAAATGAGCTATCCTGCACGGGAAGTGCAAGGCAAAGATGGGAACTATCTGGTTTCCGTAGAAAGACTGGAACAGGAACTGCTGGATGGCATCAGAAGCTTGATCCGACAGCATTCGATTTGGACGAAGAAATCGCTTACTATTGTTCGGACGAAGAGATCCGCCTGTTGACGGACGATGAACTGGAAGAAATGATTTACGGCTGACATTTAAAAAAGTAATGATTATGAATGAAACAACAGCAAAGGTCTGCGAAGAGCAAGTAGCAGACCTTACCATAGAGAATGCACACAGGGTCACGATGATCCGGAAAAAAGGTACGGACTATCCCCCCGTACCGTTCCATTTCAGAAAGGAGCATCATGGAACGGGCAACTATGTACACCTGTACGGAAATCCGGAAGATCACAATGAATTGCATTCCAAGGACTTCAAAGACTGGGAAGCCGTAGCATTCAAACATCCTGCCTATTTGGATGATATGTGGAAACAGGCTTGCGACGCATACGCCTGGAGTTCCTTCAATCCGGAGATTCGCGGCGAGACGGACATCATGATTTACGGAGAGGGGCTGCACAACGACCTGCAACTCATGCCGGAAGAGGAACGGGATACATACATCGCCGCCTACCGGCAGAAGTTGTCCGCCCAGCTCTCGGTCCTCTCCCGCTGTGCCAACCCGATGGTGACGGGACGGAGCGGATTTGATTACTACAGGCAGGAAAAAACGAACAGAAGCTATCAGAACCGTTACGAAGAATTCCGCAATTGGCGGAAAAAAGTTCTTGAAACCGTCAGACGGAAAAAGGAAGCCGCACGACCGGAGGAAGAGAAACAGGAAAAGGCATGGCAGACGCTCAAACGCGACATCAAGAGCAGTGCCGATACCATCCACGGGATTGATACCGGACAATGCCGGGGCTATAGCCGTGCCCTGTTTGTCAGCAGCATCCTGAACAAGGTATCCACTTTGGCCAATCGACGGGGGAAGTGGAAATCGTCCGTAGGGCCGTGGACTTCATTTCCGAATATAACGCAAGGGTGAAGAAACCCGTCATCACACCGAGAAACAAATTCTTCCAATTGCCGGAACTGGCGGAACGGATGCGCGAAAAGCTGAAAGCGATGCAAAGCCGGGAAAACAAGGAAGTGCCGTTCGAGGGCGGGACACTTGTATGGAACTATGGGGAAGACCGCCTTCAGATCCTGTTTGACAGGATTCCTGAAGACAGCAGACGAAAGGAAACTTGAAATCCTCCGGATTCCGCTGGTCACCCAAAAACAAGGCATGGCAACGGCAGCTCACCTCCAATGCCCTCAGTGCCGCCAAAAGAGTGTTGAACCTTCAAACATCTGAACCATGAATAACGACAAACTGAAATTCGATAGTCGATTCACGCAGTTTTGACGGCAGCTGCGTGACCACCATGTCTGACGGAATACACGGCGACTACCACCATGAGACACTGGAGGAACTGAGAGACAGGGAAAAGAACCCGTGTCTCACAGCCGTGTCCGGAAATACCGTCCGCAAAATGATACGCATCCACCTGCAATCCCTCTGCGCCCCGTTCAGTGAGATTACGGAAGAAAGATATTTCGACTACATGGATGTCTTGCCCCCCATCCGCCATACCCGGAATTTCTTTTTCCTGGGAGAGCCTTATCATGCGGACATCTACCGGTTCTGTTTCCGGGCGGGCGGACGCTACTTCACGGGACTCCGCTCCGTTACCACGCCAAGGAAGGAGCTGGAACGGCAGATGGACAACCATTACCGGAACATTACCTTCAAAGGAGACATCCAGAAAGAAAAGCCGATGGTCATCTCCGGCCACGCATCGGCATGCTCTATAATTATAGTTCCTTATCTGTTTCTTGACATAAATGGCGAGAAAAAGTTCATCTGCAACCTGATGAGAGGAACGGACGAATCGTCAGGCAGGGATGTGAGGCTGGAAACCGCCAAAATCCTGCGAAGCCTGCGCCGTCATCATTTCCTCTACTTCTCCGGCTATGAGGGAAACGACGATATGGACAGGTTCCTAGGCGAAGTGATGAAGAAAAAGCACACCCTGCTGGCAAACGGCAACTTCTTCCAATATCCCGTGAACCGGGAGTCCGTGTCGTTTACCGGAACGGTCAGGGAAACAGGCGAGCGTTCTTCTTCCGGATTTACGACAGGGAGCTGTTCCTACACCTGTTGTACGTCCTGAGAGGCATCAAAAGGGAAAAAGCTAAAAGTATAACGTGACACATAACGACGGTATGGTGACTGTCTTTCCGATCCGTCACCATACTAAAAAACAATGAGATCATGAGAACTGTGACCGAAGAATCGTTGCGACGCAGGTTGGCCCGTCTGGATCGGCCTTGGAAAGCGAAAAGGCACGCCTGAGAAAAGTATGCGGCGGCATCCCCTGGGGAGCCGGGATGAGGCGTAGCCAAATGTACCCCTCATTCCGAAGGGAGGACGAACTGATCGGGAAAATCAAGCGGTGAGACAGCAACTCTCCCAAATGTCCGCAGGCGGTGACAATCACACGTTTAAAGAAACAGGCAGGTGAATTCCGACCAATTAACTTGCAAGTCAATAATTTTAAAACCAGTTACGAATATGAACACCCGATTGGCTATAATCCGTTCAGAGGGAAAAGAACATCTCTGTTACCGGGAAGAGGAATGTTTTGTCGATGTATCCTATCCGATGGTGACATTTACCAAAGGGGAGGATGATTTTGAAATTATCAAATGCGACCATCCGTCCATGGAAGAGACTTTCCTGTATCAGGAAAGCCGTCTCTCAATCGTGATTGAAATATACCATAACGGCTGGCCGGCATTGTCTCTGAAAGATCCCGTGACCCATGAGATATACACGGTCCTGACGGTTAACCTGGAAGATAAGGCGGCATTCTCACTGCCTGACAGGGCATTCGTGGACATCAACAACAATCCTGATGCCATGGAGTTCCTTCTGTCCAACAAATTGGCTGAGGATACAGGCTATAAACGTCAGAGCGGCTGGGTAAGCTACCCGATGGTCACACTTAACCTTCCGACGTTTTACAGGCTTGACCCACATGCCTTTAGCGCAATATTGAATATCCGGTAATCCTTCCGGGCAATGAATCTGGTATCAACAATCAAATGGAAAGAAATCATGAAAAGATATGACATAAGAGTAAGGTATTCCTTCGAGGGCACTTACACGGTAGCGGCAGAAGACCGCGATGAAGCAAAAAGAATGGTAAATGACGAATTGCGGTCTTGTTTTGGGCGGCGATGATA
>ENA-OQIY01000060-OQIY01000060.1-human-gut-metagenome-genome-assembly--contig:-NODE-60-length-11373-cov-0.602970_pt1 | contig 11373 bp, 16 predicted proteins | sample MGYA00242592_ERZ504757 | MGnify/ENA primary metagenome ERZ504757 (study PRJEB26092, sample SAMD00036366) | human gut metagenome | host: Homo sapiens | study: EMG produced TPA metagenomics assembly of... | reverse complement strand
TCGTTTGGCTTCAGGTGTTATTCCGGTCGTGGTACTCCCCGACGGGAGGCGGCTGTCATCTTCCGTATTTTATTCCCTGTTTGTCAGTCTGTTCATTTACAGATCTATTAAAGTAAAACAGATCTGGGGCATTATGGTGGAGGCGATGAAAACCTATGCGCCGATCTTATTTATTCTTGCAACATCTACCGCGTTTTCGCGTGTGCTCACGCTGATGCAGGTACCGCAGGATGTCAGTGCATGGATCATGACACATTTCTCAAATGAGATCGTACTGCTTATTGTCATCAACGTGGTACTTCTGATTGTTGGTATGGTCATGGATACGACCCCGGCGATTCTGATCTTAAGTCCGATCTTACTGCCGATTGTAGAACATGTCGGAATGAATCCGATCCATTTCGGTGTCATGATGATCGTAAATCTTGCGGTTGGATTTGTCACACCTCCGGTCGGCGTCAACCTGTTTGTGGCAAGTTCACTTACCAATGTGCCGATGATGCAGATCGCAAAGAAGGCAATGCCGATGATTGGATAATTTCATGCTTGCACTGTCTTCGTGATTCACATTTTATCCGGCGATCAGTCTCTGTCTGCTTTCATAAGGAGGGCGAAAACTTGAAGAATTGTAAGAAAAAGATATTATGCGGTTTCCTTGCAGGGGCGAGTACTTTTTGCAAGTGGCTGCGGGAATAAAGATACACAGGATCAGGCAAAAGTGCAGCGTTATGCGTGGCCGCTTGGAAGTTCAAGCCCGGAGGATACGGTCACACAGATCTATGCAGAAAAATTTGCGGAAGAAGTAGAAAGAATAGATGATGGATTTTTCGCAGAATGAAGAGAGTTCGTTACTGGCCAGAGGATAAGCGTGACAGGCAGGGAAAGTGTCCAGAACTTCCCTATGCATTGTTTGCGGATGATGATTACACAGACAAAGAATATCATAAACAGTTTCCAACCATCTATCATCTGAGAAAATGGTTAATGGAAACTGACGAAACGCCTGATATTCGCCTGATATATCTTGCTCTGCATCATATGATGAAACACAGAGGCCATTTTCTATTAAACGGAAATATCGAACAGGTAAGAGAATTTCAGACAACATTTGAACAGTTCATTGAAGCAGTGCGGGCGAGAAGAACTTGGCTTTTCTTCCGAGATTGGAGTGGAAAGAAGCAAGGAAATAGAGGCAATTTTAAAAGACCGAACATTGACCAAATCTGCGAAAAAGACAAAAGCAGTAAAAGCAATGCGGGCAGAAACATCCTGTGAAAAAGAGTGGCTGGGATTGATTACCGGTGGAACAGCAAAACTGGGAAATCTGTTTGGGGAAAAACAGATGGATACACTGAAACGGCCAAAACTTTGCTTCGCAGATGCAGGTTATGAAGAATACGCTGGAGAGATCGAAGCAGAGCTGGGAGAAAAATATGTATTAATTGAACACGCAAAAGCAGTGTACGATTGGGCTGTTCTGGCTGATATTTTGCAGAACTATTCTTCTCTTTCAGAGGCAAAAGTGGCACTTTATGAAAAGCATAAAAAAGATCTGAAAGATCTGAAAAAGCTGGTCAGAGAGAATCTTTCAAGGGAAGAATATCAGAGACTGTTTGCAAAAAAGGATGAAAAAGCTAATTATTATGCGTATATCAAGGCACCAAAACAATGTAGTCAGGAAGACTTTTACGGTTATCTGAAAAAGAATATTCTGGGCAAGATATCAGATGTGACGAAAGCATCCTGCATGCAGAAGGAAATGGAAATGGGAACGTTTCTTCCGAAACAGACTGTAAAAGACAACAGTGTCATTCCATATCAGATTCATTTATATGAATTAAATGCAATCCTGAAAAATCTGGAAGATAAAGTTCCGCTACTGAAAGAGAATGGAGAGAAGATTCAAAAGATTTCACATTCCGCATTCCGTACTACGTAGGACCTTAAACGGAAATTCGAAAAAAAGGGGAGAAGAGTAACTGGGCGGTACGAAAAGAAGGCAAAATATATCCATGGAACTTCGATGAGATGGTAGATTTGGAAGCAAGTGCAGAGCAGTTTATTCGAAGAATGACGAATAAATGTACTTATCTGCCAAGTGAAGATGTTTTACCAAAGTATTCTCTGCTGTACAGCAAATACGAAGTTTTAAATGAATTAAATAATCTGCGTTTGGATGGAGAAAAGATATCTGTAGAGCAGAAACAGAAAATATATGAAGAAAGTATTACCAGAAAAGCAGAAAAAGTAACACAGAAAAAAACTGAAAAACTATTTAGTGAAAGAAGGAATTACCGGAAAAGAAGTTGAAATTACCGGAATTGATGGTGATTTCAAGAGTTCTCTTACGGCATACCATGACTTTAAAGAGAAATTAACAAATTTGTCACTGAAACCAGGCGGAAAAAGAATGCATCATCCTGAACGTAACGCTGTTTGGAGATGATAAAGCGATACTGAAACAGAGATTAAAGAAACTGTTTCCGGAGTTGACAGAAAAACAAAGAGACAGCATAAGTAAACTGCCGTATCGTGGTTGGGGAAGACTCTCAAAAGTGTTTTTGGAAGAGATGGAAGCACCGGCACCGGAAACGGGAGAGGCATGGTCTATTATTCGGGCTTTGTGGGAGACGAATGACAATCTGATGCAACTGCTTAGCGAAAAATATTTGTTTGCATCGGCAATCGAAGAAAAGAATGGAAACGAACAGAAAAAACGGGATATTTCGTATGAATTAGTCGAGGAACTTTACGTATCACCGGCAGTGAAGCGGCAGATTTGGCAGAGCCTTTTGATTGTAAAGGAAATCTGTAAAGTGATGGGAAACCCACCGAAACGTGTTTTTATAGAAATGGCAAGAGAAAAAAACGATCAGGGAAGAACATCTTCAAGAAAAAAGAAACTGCTGGAACTCTATAAAAAATGTAAAGTGGAAGAAAAAGAACTGGATAGATGAAGATTGAAAAACGTTCCGATGCGGAAATGAAGAAGAGACAAGCTGTATTTGTATTATACGCAAAAAGGAAAATGCATGTATTCCGGTGAAACAATTGAACTGGAGGAATTGTGGGATAATCAGAAGTATGACATTGATCATATTTTTCCACAGTCCAAAGTGATGGATGATAGCCTGGATAACCGGGTACTTGTAAAGAAAAAGTGTAATCAGATGAAAGAGGATAAATATCCGATCGAATGAAACAGTTCGGAAAAAAAATGCAGCCATTCTGGAAATCTTTAGTGGATGCCGGATTGATCAGTGAAGAAAAATATAAACGGCTGATAAGAGGAAATGGATTTGAACCGTCTGAATTGGCTGGATTTATTTCCAGGCAGCTGGTGGAAACTCGTCAGAGTACAAAAGCGGCAGCAAGTATTCTGCAGCAGGTGATCCCGGATACACAGATTGTTTATGTAAAAGCGCCAACCGTTTCAAAGTTCCGTAAGGATTTTAAATTTCTGAAGGTACGGGAGATGAATGATTATCATCATGCGAAGGATGCTTATTTGAATATTGTCGTTGGCAACGCATATTTTGTAAAATTTACATCAAATCCGATTCACTTCATTAAGGAAAATCCGGGAAGAAGTTATAACCTGAAGAAGATGTTTGAACAGGAAAGAATTGAACGAAACGGAGAAATTGCCTGGGAAAGCGGGAACAGAACCATTGCGACAGTCCGAAAATTTATGGAAAAGAACAACATTCTTGTGACGCGAAGATCGTATGAGGCAACAGGTGCATTGTTTGACCAGCAGATTGTACGAAAAAAAGGAAAAGGCCAGGTTCCGATCAAGAGCAGTGATGAACGGCTTTGTGATATACAGAAGTATGGAGGATATAACAAAGAGGCGGGAGCTTACTTTGTACTGGCAGAATCGGAGGGCAAAAAGGGAAAGAAAATACGAACAATCGAGTATGTGCCGATTCGTCTGAAAAAGGAAATTCAGAAGTCAGAAGAAAATATAATTCGGTATCTGGAAGAGGAAAGACAGTTAAAGAATCCGCGAGTGCTGGTGCCGGAAATCAAAATAGATACTCTGTTTTGTGTGGACGGATTTTATATGTGGGTTTCCGGAAGATCAGGAGATCAGCTATTGATGCAAGGTGCAAATCAGCTGGTACTTTCCCAGGAAGAAACAGAAATACTAGAAAAAAATAGTACAGTACGTGGAACGTAAAAAACAGAATAAAGAACTGAAAATTTACGATTCCGACCATTTAGAAGAAAAGAAGGTGGTGATGCTGTATGAAACCTTTTTAAATAAATTAACAAATACGGTATATGCAAAAAAAACTTGGAGCACAGGCAAAGACATTAACGGAAAAAAGAGAAAAATTTAAAGAAATTATGCATAGAAGAAAAGTGTATTCGTTTTGTATGAAATTTTACATTTTTTCCAGTGCCAGAGTGTTACCGCTGATTTGAAATTAATTGGAGGATCTGGAAGAGCAGGAGTTTTGTGTCTCAACAAAAATATAACCGATTGCAATCGAATCGAAATGATTCATCAATCGCCAAACAGGTATTTACGAGCAGGCAGTAGACCTGAATGTCATTATGAGCTGGCGGATTGTGGTTATTTCCAAACGGGCAAAGCTGGACTATCAGCTTGGTTATCTTGTGGTACGAAAATAGAAGAAAGTACAAAAATACATTTAAAGTGAAATCTCAACCATTCTGATTGAGTCAACAAGCAGCAACAGTCACAACAAGTCTGCTGGCAGAGCTGACCAAAAAGAAAATAAAAGTGATTTTTTGCGATGAAAAGAGAAATCCATCGTCGGAACTGGTTGGGTATTACGGAAGTCATGATACCAGCAATAAAATCAGAAAGCAGATTCAGTGGAGCCGGCACAGTAAAGAAGCGATCTGGACAGAGATTGTGACGGAAAAATAACGAAACAGAAGGAACTGTTAAAAAATCTGGGAAAGGAAGAAGCGGTCTGTTAGAATCATATTTACAGGAGATTGGCTGGAACGATGAGACAAACCGGGAAGGGCATGCGGCAAAGGTATATTTCAATTGGCTGTTCGGCATGACATTTACCAGAACTGCGGATTGTCCGGAAAATGCAGCGCTGAATTACGGATATAGCATTTTGTTGTCTGCGTTTGCGAGAGAAATTGTAGCGAGCGGTTATATTACACAGCTCGGACTCTTTCATGATAATATGTTTAATCAGTTTAATCTGGCGTCCGATTTGATGGAACCGTTCCGTGTTCTGATTGACCGGGAAGTAATCCAAATGCAGAGGAAAGAATTTACGCATGAGGAAAAAATACAGTTGGTCAATGTATTAAACAACGAAGTCATGATAGACGGGAAAACACAGTATGTGAATAATGCCATAAAAATTTACTGTAAAAGTGTATTTGATGCCTTAAATGAGAATGACAGTGCATTGATCCGGTTTTACGGCCTATGAGTTATCGTTTTATGAGAGTATTGGTACTGTTTGATCTTCCAGTGCTGACGGGCGATCAGAGAAGAGAATATGCGAGATTTCGAAAGTTTTTATTGAAAAGCGGATTCCTGATGCTCCAGGAATCGTATACTGTAAGCTTGCGTTAAATACAACTGCAGTGAATGGAATCGTGGATCAGATTCATAAAAATAAGCCGGAAGAAGGCCTGGTACAGCTTTTAACGGTGACTGAGAAGCAGTATGCGAAAATGGATCTGATTGTTGGGAACGTAAAGAGCGAAGTGTTGAATACGGATGAAAGGCTGGTGATTTTATGAAACTGGTACATGTGGACTTGGAAAAACCTATTGCGATTCATCGGAACTGTCCCACGGAATGGATTATAGAATCACCGGAGCTGTTTTTAAAATATGTGGAGCAGCTGCAAAAACAAAATCAGGGAGAGGAGGGAAATTTCGTACTTTCTAAAGCTGACACAGAGCTGAATATGAAAAGAGATGTGGAATTGGTATTAACGCCCTTTTCTCTTGATTTTGCGGATCACAGAATACAAAAACGGTTATTTACAGAGCTGGTCAAAAAGTGCGCAAAATGAAGAAATGTTTCTGGAAACACAGAGAATTATTGCGGAACTGAAGAAATACATCTATCAATTGGAAGCTGCCAGTGGGTACGAATTGGAACAAAATGAGGAAATCGATTTGAGCGCACTCCTAAAATTGATGGGAGTTCAGACAGAAACCGAAAAAGAGATGGGACTTCTGGAAAAATTAACGCAATATATCAAAGTTATGGCCGAACTTCTCCAAAAAGAACTGGTGATTTTGGTCAATATTCGATCCTATCTGAACGAAACACAAATAAACAAACTCTCCCAAATGGCATGCTACTATGAAATATCCTTGCTTTTCATAGAAAATATACAAAGGGACTTTTCGAATCAGAGAGAATATTATATAATTGACAAAGATGGATGTGATGTCTATTAATATCCATCGGATGTTTGAGTACCTGTTTTGTGCAGATGAAAGCAGTTCATTTTTAAATTTGAGGTTTGAGAATGATGTAAAAATGTATGGTACTCAAACAAATACTGAGCTACTTTTACAGAACCTTCGTTTGAGAATGATGTAAAATTTATTTTGTGAACAACAAGAATAGATAATTCAAAATGAAATATTCAGAAGACAGTATGAAATCGACTTAATTGTCTTTTTTCTTGCTGTCTTTTTTCTTGTCTCAAAGCACCGCACCATGTATAATAAAACCACAAGAATTTCATTTCATAGTTTTTACAGGAGGAACCTGAATCATGATCCTTGCAATAGACATCGGCAACACGAACATCGTCCTTGGGTGTGTGGAAGGGAAAAAAACATACTTCATCGAAAGACTCTCCACGGACAAGGCAAAAACAGAACTGGAATACGCAGTCAGCCTGAAAAATGTACTGGAACTGTATGAGATTCCGGTGGAGCAGATCGAAGGAGGTATCATCTCTTCCGTTGTTCCGCAGGTGACAGAGCTCTGCCGGAGTGCGGCAGAAAAAGTGATTAAAAAGCCGGTCAAAGTTGTCGGCCCCGGTGTGAAGACCGGGCTTAATATCAAACTGGACGACCCCGCAACGGCAGGAAGCGATCTTGTTGTGGTGGCAGTAGCGGCGTTGAATGAATACACATGCCCGCAGATTGTTATTGATATGGGAACTGCCACGACGATGAGTGTACTTGATCAGAAAGGAAGCTTCATCGGAGGCGTGATTCTTCCGGGACTTCGTACTTCGCTGGATGCTCTCGTATCAAATGCCGCGCAGCTTAGTCAGACCAGTCTGACAGCACCGAAAAAAGTCATTGGCAAAAATACGCTGGACTGTATGAAAGGCGGTATGATTTATGGAAACGCTGCCAGCATCGACGGCATGATCGAACGGATGGAAGAAGAACTTGGCTGCAAATGCACGATTGTGGCTACCGGAGGTCTGGCGAAAGCTGTGATTCCGCACTGCAGACATGACATCATCATCGATGAGAATCTGGCTCTTGAAGATCTTCAGATCATCTACGAGAAAAACAGGTAGGGAAACCGTTTGTTGACAAAGTCTGCGAATTGTTATAACATATGTATAACAAAACGATAACGAGAAAGCAGGGTGTAACTATGTATTATGAGACAATACAGATCGATTTCAACAGCGATGAAGCGATCTATATCCAGCTGAGAAATCAGATTATTCTGGGTATTGCCACTTCCAGAATTCAGGAAGGAGATACTCTACCTTCGGTAAGACAGCTCGCAGACAATATCGGAATCAACATGCATACCGTAAATAAGGCCTACAGCGTACTCCGGCAGGAGGGGCTTCTTTCGATTGACCGAAGAAAAGGAGCCGTTATCTCTATCGATGCGGATAAACTGTATGCCATGCAGGAACTGCGCGAAGATCTGCAGTGATTCTTGCAAAAGCCGTCTGCAAAAATATATCAAAAGAAGAAGTACATCAGCTTGTAGATGAAATTTACAGCAATTACGCAGACGAAACATGAAGGAGACAATAGTATTATGAGAGAAGGATATACCAGTCAGGCAAAAAAAAGCACTGGCATATGCGGTTAGGACAGCTGAAAAATGTGGACATAATTACGTAGGAACCGAACACCTTCTGATCGGACTTCTGAACGTGGAGGATGGCACAGCAGGCATGGTGCTTTCTGAGTTTCACGTAGATGCCGGACAGCTTACCGAACTGATTGACCGTCTGATTGCACCAGGCGGAAACACCGTGACCGAATCCCGACCGGGCTATACTCCGCGGTACGCAGAGTGCTTGAAAATGCAGAAGCGGAGGCAGCGCGTTTAAGAGCAGAGCTGTGGGAACCGAGCATCTGCTGATCGCAATCTTAAAAGAAAGTGACTGTGTTGCTACCCGTTTGCTTTTTACCATGGGGATCAACATTCAGAAACTATATGGAGCAATCCTTACTGCCATGGGCGAGGCACCGCTGCAGGGCGGTGCAAGCGGAAATACAAACACCGGCCGCGGACCGCAGACAAGAGGTGGAGCGCAGACCAGCGAAACGCCGGCACTGGACCAGTACAGCCGGGATCTGACTGAGCTTGCGCGCGAAGGAAAACTCGATCCGGTTGTCGGCCGTGGGCAGGAAATTGAGCGTGTCATTCAGATCTTAAGTCGCCGGACAAAAAACAACCCGTGTCTGATCGGAGAGCCGGGTGTCGGAAAAACGGCGATTGCGGAAGGTCTGGCGCAGCGGATTGCCCTTGGCATTGTGCCGGAAACGATCCGCGATAAGCGAGTTGTTGTCCTTGACCTTTCCGGAATGGTAGCCGGAAGCAAATACCGCGGTGAGTTCGAAGAGCGTATCAAACGTGTCGTCAAGGAAGTGACGGACAATGAAAATATTCTGCTGTTCATCGATGAACTTCACACCATCATCGGGCCGGCGGTGCAGAGGGAGCACTCGATGCATCCAATATCTTAAAACCGTCCCTTTCCCGCGGAGAAATTCAGCTCATCGGTGCAACCACGCTCGAAGAATACCGTAAATACATCGAAAAAGATGCCGCATTGGAGCGCCGTTTCCAGCCGGTCAAAGTAGAAGAACCGACGGAAAGCGAAGCACTTGATATCTTAAAAGGCCTGCGCCCATACTACGAACGCCACCACGGCGTGGAAATCACCGATGAAGCACTGGAAGCAGCCGTAAAAATGAGCGTCCGCTACATCAACGACCGTTTCCTGCCGGATAAAGCCATCGATCTGATCGATGAGGCATCCGCAGGCGTACAGCTCGCCGGCTACCAGGTGCCGGACACATGGCAAAAGAGGAGCAGACACTGTTCGAAGTACAGAAAGAAAAAGAATCCGCGATCAGTGCCGGCGATTTTGAGCAGGCAAAAGAACTGCAGGCGCGCCAGCAGGAGCTCGAAAAAGATCTGGAGCAGATCCGAAAACGCTTTGAACGCCGTTGCAAAAACAAAAAACTGCAGGTAACAGAAGAAGAAATCGCAAAAACCGTATCCACCTGGACGAAAATTCCGGTACAGCGTCTCGCGGAAGGAGAATCGAAACGTCTGGCAAGACTGGAGCAGACACTCCATAAACGCGTTGTCGGCCAGGAAGAAGCCGTGACAGCTGTGGCAAAAGCCGTAAAACGAGGCAGAGTCGGATTAAAAGACCCGAACCGTCCGACAGGATCCTTCCTGTTTCTTGGACCGACCGGTGTCGGAAAAACAGAACTTTCCAAAGCACTCGCCGAGGCAGTTTTCGGTACAGAGCAGGCCCTGATCCGCGTCGACATGTCGGAGTACATGGAGAAACACAGCGTCTCCAAACTGATCGGATCCCCTCCGGGATACGTCGGCTACGAGGAAGGCGGCCAGCTCTCCGAAAAGTGCGCCGCAACCCGTACAGTGTGATCCTGTTTGACGAGATCGAAAAAGCGCACCCGGATGTCTTCAACATTCTGCTGCAGGTGCTTGATGATGGCCATATCACCGACGCGCAGGGCAGAAAAGTTGATTTCAAACAGACTGTATCATCATGACATCCAACGCCGGGGCACAGAACATTGTTGCGCCGAAGCGACTTGGCTTCCTTTCGACAGAAGATGAGCGTAAGGACTATGAGTACATGAAGGGCCAGGTGATGGAAGAAGTCAAACGGATGTTTAAGCCGGAATTCCTGAACCGAATCGACGAGATTATTGTATTCCATCAGCTTACCAAGGCGGATATGAAGAAGATTCTGCAGATTCTGCTCAAAGATCTGGAGCGCCGCTGCAAGGAGCAGATGGACATTGAATTGAAAGTCCGTGACACCGTGAAAGAATATCTCGTGGAAAACAGCTTCGACAGCAAGTACGGTGCCCGCCCGTTAAAACGCGCGATCCAGAGCAAAATCGAAGATCCGCTCGCAGAAGCCATCCTGAATGGAGAAGTGAAAAAAGGCGATACCGTTGCGGCTGGAATGAATAAGAAAGAGATTACATTTAAGGTTCTTGAGAAAAAATAATATAAAATTCCATAAATTATATGGTAAAATCTTTTTGATTATGGTATGATTTTCACAAAGAAACGAAACACCACAAAAGAACAAGACCAGGAGGGCATTTACAAATGTCAGTAGTAAAAGAATTAATCCGCACAGAGGCAGACGGAGGCATCAGCTTCGGAGATTATGAGCTTGCGGCAAAGGCAAAAAAATCTGATTTTGAGCACAGAGGAGATCTGTATAAAGTAAAAACCTTTAAGGAAATCACAAAGCTGGAGAAAAACGGACTGTTCGTATACGAATCCGTTCCGGGAACCGCAGTTACCGATCTGAACGTATTTGACGGCGGCATGACCTTCAAAGTAGAAGGACCGGAGGATGCACAAATCACCGTTGAAATGGAAGCAGAGAACCGAATACAAGGTGCTGCTCGACGGCGTAAACGTTGGCCACATGACCACAAACCTCGGCGGAAAACTTTCCTTCAGCGTAGAGCTGGAAAAAGCAGAGAATGTAGACAGTAGAAATCGTAAAAGCATGATGAAATAAGAAAAGAAGGCTGTCGCAGAACGTGTGCGGCAGCTTTTTTTGACAATTATAAGGGAGACACAACTATGGCAAAAGCAAAAAAAACAGCCTTTTTCTGCCAGAACTGCGGATATGAGTCAGCAAAATGGTTCGGGCAGTGTCCGGCGTGTAAGGCGTGGAATACATTTGTTGAAGAACCAATAGCATCTAAGTCATCGGCTAAGGGTATATCAGCAGTCAGGAAAGAAAGCTCCTATAAGGATAATCGTCCGGTGGGCTTAAAAGAGATTAATTCTGAAGAGAAGGATAGAATATCAACAGGAATAGGTGAACTTGACAGAGTTCTTGGAGGTGGAATTGTGCAGGGTTCACTGGTGCTTGTAGGTGGAGATCCCGGTATTGGAAA
>ENA-OQIY01000059-OQIY01000059.1-human-gut-metagenome-genome-assembly--contig:-NODE-59-length-11402-cov-0.985898_pt1 | contig 11402 bp, 15 predicted proteins | sample MGYA00242592_ERZ504757 | MGnify/ENA primary metagenome ERZ504757 (study PRJEB26092, sample SAMD00036366) | human gut metagenome | host: Homo sapiens | study: EMG produced TPA metagenomics assembly of... | reverse complement strand
TCATTAATAATACGTTTGATATGCTTTTGGATAATAATAAATAAAGTGAAGAGAAAATAAAAAAGATGTGTATATCTCTATAAAGATATACACATCTTTTTCTATTTATCCACTTATCCACAAGATGATATATATTTTTGTGGATAAACAGATGTTTTTTATCTATTTTTTGTGATTAATCAATAAATTTTTTAAATTTATCCACAGATGTATTCACAATTAATGTGGATGGAAAATTTACTTCAGTTAAAATTTGATGTACATATTTATGATTTCCAACATCATTTGCGATATGAGCATCACTGTTGATAATTAAATTAGTTTGATGTTGTGCACAATATTTTAGTAAGATTTTCATATTTTCACGAGAATTTAATCGTTCACCATCAGGTCGTACAGAGCTATTGTTGAGTTCTAAAAGAACATTATATTCTTTAGCAGCAAGAGCGAGTTTTTCATAATCAACAGGATAATAGCCATTATCAGGATGACCTATAATCTTTATTCTATCATGTTTCATAGCATTGATTATGGCAGATGTATTTTCTTCTTGGCTATAGGTTTTATACATATATCATGAAGACTAGCAATACCGTAGTCTATTTTACTGAATGCTTTTGTGGATAAATCCATAGTTCCATCATAATCTATAATATTGATTTCAGCACCCATGCGATTAGTAGGTCATCTTGTTTTCTAGGGATAACTTTAAAATTGTAAAAATATATTTCAGAACAAGTTTCAGGCATTTTATTTGTATGTTCTGTAATTCCCAATAATTTTAGACCTTTAGTTTTTTGCACTATCAATCATTTCTTGAAGTGTGCTATAAGCATGACCACTAGCGATTGTGTGGGTGTGGACATCTAAGATATCAATCATTTGTAAGTCCTTCTTTCCTTATAATATAGTTTTATTTTGAAATATCTTTATAAGCCTGTCAATAAGTACTTTTGACTAAAATAATTGTATACATTATATACATATATTTTTTCATTGATATTTTGTTTTATTATGATATAATAATTTTAGTTATGTAATATATGTATAAAATCTATAACAAAAAGTTATAGATTTTATTAAAGATGAGCCGATTGCCATAACATTTATATTTAAATTTACTAAGAAGCTCTTTTATAATAGTATTTAGTATAAAGAGAACCAATGAAATGATAAGATTGGCTTATAGGAGGTCATAATAAATGTTTAAAAGAGTCTTAATTGCTAATCGTGGTGAAATAGCAGTACGTATCATACGTGCTTGTCAAGAAATGGGTATAGAAACTGTAGCTGTTTATTCTGATGAAGATGCAGATGCAATGCATGTAAGATTAGCAGATTATAGTTATAATATTGGTCCAGCTGATGCTAGTGAAAGCTATTTAAATATTGATGCTTTAATGGAAGCTGCTGAAAGAACAGAAGCAGATGCCGTTCATCCAGGATATGGATTTTTATCCGAAGATGCTGATTTTGCAGAAATGGTAACTAAAGCTGGAATGACATGGATTGGTCCATGGGCAGATACTATCCGTAAAGTTGGCGATAAAGATGAAGCTAGAGCTGCAATGATACCATCAGGTATTCCAATGTCAAAAGGTAGTACTCCATTGACTAGCGTAGAAGATGCTGTTGAACAAGCAAAAGATGTAGGCTATCCTATTATTTTAAAACCAGTAGCTGGTGGTGGTGGTAAGGGTATGCTTATCGCTAACAGCGAAGATGATTTAAGAAATATCTTAACTATCATTGATATAAATAAAGTAAAATATTATTTTGAACATTATATTGAACATTCTCGTCATATTGAAGTACAGATTGTAGCTGATAATTATGGTCATGTTATTCACTTAGGTGAACGTGAATGCTCTTTACAACGTCGTAATCAGAAATTATTAGAAGAATCTCCTTCTATTGCTTTAACTCCAGACCGTCGTGCCGAAGTTGGTGCTTTAGCTATTAAAGCAGCAAAAAGTGTTCACTAACAATAATATTGGTACTGTAGAATTTTTACTTGATTTGAAAACAAATCAGTTTAATTTCATGGAAATCAATCCACGTATTCAAGTAGAACATGGTGTAACAGAAGCTGTTACAGGCATTGACCTTGTGCGTACACAAATTCGCATAGCAGCTGGTGAATCTTTAGACTTACAACAAGAAGATGTAAAATTCACAGGTCATGCTATTGAATGTCGTATCAATGCTGAAGACCCAGATAATAATTTCATGCCATCTCCAGGAAAAATTGATTTCTTCTTAGAACCTGGTGGACCTCGTGTTCGTGTAGATAGTGGTGTTTGTGCAGGACTTTCCATATCTCCATATTATGATTCTTTGATTGCAAAAATCGTAGTACGCGGACGTACTCGTGGTGATGCTATTAAAATTATGCGTCGTGCTTTAAATGAATTTAAAGTTGGTGGCATCAAAACAACAATACCACTTCATCAACGTATTTTGAAAAATGAATATTTCTGCACAGGTGATATTGATACAAGATTTATTAGAAATCATTTCTCTAAATATGTACAACCAATGACACCTGCACAGTTGAAAGCTTCTAAAACAGCTAAAACTGAAAAAGAAATTATTAATGCTATAAATGCAAGTATGTATTATGCTTAATTTATAAAATATATAGTAATATACCTAGCCCTGATAACAGAGATAAATTGTTATCAGGGTTTTTTTATTGACAAAATAAATAAAAATGATAAATAATGAATTAATTCAATTTATATTTAGGAAAGGTAAAGGTGGAGATAATGAGTAATTCTCGTGTAAGAATTATTAAAGACCCAGAAGAGAGAAAACAAGAAATCATAGAAGCAGCCTTACATTTATTTTCTCAAAAGGGATATGAGCATACAACTATACAAGATATTGCTAAATATTTAAATATATCTCAAGGATTATGTTATCGTTATTTTAAATCTAAAGCGGAGATATTCACAGCAACTGCTGAATTTTATGCACAGCAGATTTTAATTCAAATAAGACAACCTTTTCCTGAAAATATGAGAGCAATTGATAAATTTTAATATTACGATAAAAAGACTTTTTCAATATATTATCAAACATGGTGAGTTTGAAGCTAATAGTGAAGTAAGTGCCTTACGTGCAGATAGATTAGATAGTATTTCCAGACAGATTATAGAAGTAATCATACCGATAATTAAGCAAGGTAATGAAGAAAAGATATTTAATTGTCATGATATAGAAAGAACGACTAAGATTTTTATTTTTGGTTTGGTACATACTTTTCATGAAGAAATGCCTAAGCAAAATATAAAGAATTATATTAAGTCTTTTTTAGAGTATTTAAAGACAAATTTAGTATTGATTTTAAATATAAAAGAACCTGAATTACTAGGTGAAGGTTGGGAAAAAATTTTATAGATATAAATGCAAAAGACTAGGTGTTATATTATATCGACACTTAGTTTTTTTTTTATTTGACGGTATAGTTTATTTGTAGTAATATTTAAATGAATGAATTTATTCATTATTGAGATGATATGATAAAATTTGTTATTATATTAGGATTTTCTTGATATTATATAAGTGATGAATAAAATAAGAAATGAATATAGAAGGAGGGATTTATGATGAAGAAAATATTTTTTGTGCTATGTTTGTTATTATCTTTATATTTGCAATTAGTCAGAGGTATGGATGCTTTTACAGCTGGAGGATTTTTATTGATACAACCATTTATTATGACGATTGTTTCTCCTAAAGCAGGAGCATTGTCTGATAAATTCTCATCAAGACTTATTGCTTCTTTAGGTATGGGTATGATGATGATAGGATTATTTGCTTTTTCTTTTTTGGATAAAGATACATCATTTTATCTGATTGGTATAAATTTAGCCTTTATTGGTTTAGGCTTTGGTTTATTTGCTTCACCGAATAATAATGCATTATGGGAGCTGTAGAGGCAAAATTTTATGGAGTGGCGTCTTCGATTTTGGCAGTAATGCGCCTTACAGGGCAAGCGATAAGCATGTCATTAGTAACCTTGCTATTATCTATTTTTACTGCTGAAGCGATAGAAAGTAATTATGTAGACATACTTTTACACAGTTTTAAATATATATTTATTTTATTTGGTTTTTTATGTATTATAGCCCTATTTGCTTCTTTGATAGAGAGGTAAAGAAAATGTTAAAGAATAGTTAAATAATAGCTTGCGTTAGCATTTAGACAATGATATAATTAAGAAGTTATGTTAATAACGAGTTCCGCTTAGCGGAATTAATCCCTGCCCATTTGTGGGCCGATAGTCCAAAGAGGAGGTGATTTCGTGAGAAAGTACGAAGTCGTATTTATTATTAGACCAATGGAAGAAGAAGCAACTAATGCTGTTATCGAAAAGTTCTCTAACTTAATCGTTGCCAATGGTGGTACTATTGACAAAGAAGATCGTTGGGGCAAAAAACGTTTGGCTTATGAAATTAAAGACTGCACTGATGGTTTCTACTGCTTATTTGAATACACAGCAGAACCAGCTTGCTCTGCAGAACTTGATCGTGTAATGAAAATTACTGATGAAGTATTAAAACATATGATCGTTAGAGAAGACGAAAAATAATTATAAAGATTTGCCAGGGAGGAAATTACCATGAATAAGGTAATATTAGCAGGGCGTCTTGTGCGTGACCCAGAAGTACGTTACACGCAGACAGGAAAAGCGGTGGCAAGCTTTACTTTAGCTGTGAACCGTAGATTTAGTCGTAGTGCTGATCAACAACAAACAGCAGATTTTATTCCTATCGTAGTATGGGATAAATTAGCTGAAGTATGTGGCAACAATTTAGTAAAAGGCAGTCAAGTCTTGATTGAAGGTCGCATTCAGATTCGCAGTTATGATGCACAAGATGGAAGTAAACGCTATGTTACTGAAGTCATAGCCCAAGAACTTGAGTTTATGGGTTCTAGACCAACAAGTGCTCCAGCACCAACACAGCAATTCGGTGGTGCACAAATGCAGACTCATCTCAATGATCGGGTGGAGCAGCAGCATCTTTCGGTTCTGAAGTACCCCTGACCGAAGAAATACCATTTAAGGAGGGTAAACAACATTGGTTAAACGCGATAGAAACAGAAGACCAAAAAGAAAAGTTTGTAGCTTCTGCGCTGATAAAATCGAACATATCGATTATAAAGACGTAGCAAAACTCCGTCGTTTCATTACAGAACGTGGTAAAATTTTACCTCGTCGTATTTCCGGTAACTGTGCTTGCCACCAACGTCAAGTAACAGTTGCAATTAAAAGAGCTCGTAACATCGCTCTTTTACCTTTCACAGCTGAATAATTTAGCGATAATTAAGCCGATATCATTTGATATCGGCTTTTTTGCATTTAAAAATAATTTTTTAACATATAACTGAAATCGTGTTGAGCATAGTCTTGCCAAAATTGTTCATATGTTTCTGGTTTTTTTTGTTAGGTTTATGCAAGCGTAGGGCTTTTTCAATATGATTTTTGAAATTTTAGCAAATAGATTAAATCTTCTTTGGTTTTATTAAATAGTGATTTGCCATTTTGCGTATTGATTAATAACATAGAAATACCTTTATCATCATCAATATCTTCGCTGTTTACATTATCAGAGAAGTAATTCCAAAAATCGCCGATAGTTAAATCACTTACTCTATCTAAATTCGTATAAGCACAATTATAGCAGGAACTCCTGAGGAAATTTCCCTTTAAAAATCCTTTGATATATTCATTAGTATCTTTATAAGAAATATCTTTTTTGTTGTCATCAAATTTGGCGATTACTTGATAGCGACGCCAGCCTGGTTTTTCACGAAATTTAAAATCAATGACATTGGCATTATGTGTGGATTTTAAATGATTTAGATAATCTTTGAATATCTGTGGTGAAGGCACACCATGGCAAAGTAAATCAACTGTGAATAATTGACCTACATAGCGTTTTTTGAGAAAAGCATATAGACCAGCAACTTGGCAAGGTGTACCGGAAAATAATACTTTTTCGCCTTGAAGTAATAATTTACGGATATCCTTATATGTTGTTCCAATAAAACTCTGTACATATTTAGAGCCAATTAATAAAGGATAATCTTCGATTTTATTGATGATGATATGTTTGGATTTTAAATCATCAGTCAAAGTTGAGCCACAAACATAAAAATTTTGGGATAGTGCTTGTAGCATTAAAGCGGTAAATAATCCTCCTGAAGCTGCCTGTTGACGCTTTTGCGGATTTTTATGCCAGCAAGCATAGATTTCAGTTAAGTTTTCTTCATTATGTGGTTTGAAGTATACGGGGCAAGATTTATGGCATAATCCACAATTAATACATTTTTCGTTGTCGATTTGAGGTTGCCAAAAACCTTGCTTGTCGGTGATTACTTGTATTGCATTTTTAGGGCAGATATTTTGACAAGATAAACAACCAGTACAACTATTTTTTGAGCACAGCATAAGTAAAACCTCCTTGTTATACCAAAATAGCCAAGATAGATGATGACTATCTTGGCTATTTATGTACACACAATTTTTAGTTATCAACACGACAAATGTCTGCACCTAATCCACATAATTTTTCTACGAGATTATCGTATCCTCTATCAATATGATGAATATAAGATACTTCAGTTTCGCCATTAGCAACTAAACCAGCAAGTACCATGGCAGCTCCAGCACGTAAGTCTGTAGCTTTTACTTGACAACCATTTAATGAAGGAACACCTTCAACAATAGATGTGCGTCCATCAACTTTAATACAAGCTCCCATGCGTTTTAATTCATCTACATGCATAAAACGATTTTCAAATACAGTCTCTGTAACAAGACCTGTACCATCAGCAATAGTGAGCATTGCCATAAATTGAGCTTGCATATCTGTAGGAAATCCTGGATATGGTAGAGTTTTTATATCGATAGCTTTGGGGCGCTTGTTACAGCTAACACGGATACCATCGATATCTTCTTCAATTTTAACTCCTGCTTCATTTAATTTTGCAATAACAGGTTTTAAATGTTCACTAATAGCATTTTCTATATAGATATCTCCGCCAGTCATGGCTACAGCCACCATATAGGTTCCAGCTTCAATTCGGTCAGGAATAATTGTATAGTTATGACCAATTAATTTTGGCACACCTGTAATTTTGATCACATTTGTACCAGCACCGCGAATTTTAGCTCCCATGATGTTTAAGAAATTAGCTAAATCGATAATTTCTGGTTCTTGAGCAGCATTTTCGAGTATAGTTTGACCTTCAGCCATACATGCTGCCATGATGATATTTTCTGTAGCACCGACACTTGGGAAATCAAGATAAATACTAGTTCCTTTTAGCCCATTTGGTGCAGTAGCACTGATAAAGCCGTGTCCGATTTCGATTTCAGCTCCAAGAGCTTCAAAACCTTTGAGGTGTAAATCGATAGGTCTAGTACCAATAGCACAGCCACCAGGCATGGAAATTTTAGCTTTTCCATAACGTGCTAATAGAGGTCCCATAATAACAAAGGAAGCTCTCATTTTACGTACTAAATCATATGGTGCATCAACTGTTTTTAAAACAGTACTATCAACAAACAATGTATGTTGTTGACGATTGAAATCAACTTTAGCACCAAGCTGACGCAGAACTTCAGCGATTGTGCAGACGTCGTTTAAATAAGGTACTTCGTCTAAAACACATGGCTTATCCTGGGCCAGAAGAGTTGCTGCAATAATAGGCAGTACAGCGTTTTTTGCACCGCTAATTTTTACACGACCATGCAATTCATGACCGCCATGTATAATCAACTTTTCCAATTTTCATCCTCCACAAGACTTATATCTTTATTATTTTATCATTTACCTTTATGTATAGCAATAAGAAATTATATATATTATCTATAGACAAAGTGATTTAGAGTAAAAATAAAAAAAGCTCTATTAATTTTTTGATAACTAATAGAGCTTTTAGATATATTTTATTTTTTAGCTACTTTTTGGCTATAAACGATAATTGCTCCGATAAAGAGAACAGGTAGAATATAATTCATATATTCAGTTAAAGATAACAAGAAATTACCAATGATTTTATCATGAAGTATCATACTAGCAGAAGTATAAGCTAAGATAGCAGAGCCAAGAGTGATGAGGATGGGTAATCTATCCATTAAGTTGGAAATGATTTGGCTACCCCATACAACGATAGGAATACTAATAGCTAAACCTAATAATACAAGCACCATATCACCATGAGCAACACCAGCGATAGCCAATACATTATCTATGCCCATAGCAGCATCAGCAATGATAATTGTTTTGATAGCAGTGGCAAAACCAGTAGAAGCACTAAGAGAATTTGTATCTTCAAGATTGTGTTTTTCTGGTTTTAATAATTTAAAAGCTATTGGCAATAAGATAAGACCGCCGATTGCTTGTAGAAAAGGAATTGTTAATAAATATGTTGCAATTAAAGTCATGATAGCGCGAATTACTACAGCACCGGCAGTACCAATATAAATGGCACGTTTACGCATGTTTTCTGGTAATTTACGAGAAGCCATAGCAATGACTACAGCGTTATCACCAGCTAATACTAAATCAAGTAAAATAATAGAACCTAAAGCTAATAAAAATTGAGTAGATAAGATTTCCATAAATTGCTCCTTCCATTAAAAGTCTTTTGAACACAAAAAAAGACTTTAATACACACATGAATTATATGCGTATTAAAAGTCTCACTTATCGAAAATAATCGACGTTATTGCCAGAAGCGATTGCTACAGTGATTGTTGACAATAACACAAGGAAGTTACTCCCTTTTAATATCGTTATTATTATAATAGATAAATATAAAATCTGTCAATGATAATAGAAATAATTTATTTTAAAAAGTAATGATTATTTATTTGATGATAATTGTAAACATTCATCAATTACTTCTTGCATTTCTGGTGGTATGAATTTGTTTTTATGATAAACAATATTAAATTGACGTTTAAATACAAGTTTAGGCATAGTAAAAGTTTTTAATTTGCCTTCTTTTAATTCATCTTTGATAGCTTCAGTGGAGATTACAGAAACACCTAAACCGCTGATGACAGCTTTTTTTTATAGCTTCCATGCTATTGTAAATACCAGCAGTTTGATAATAAATATTATGTCTGTGCATTACTTGTTCAAATAATTCACGAGTTCCACTGCCTGTTTCACGAACGAAAAATCTTAGTTTTGTTAAATCTTCAAGAGTGATTTCTTTATCAGCTAATGGGTGATTTTGTCCAATGATGAAGACTAATTCATCATTCATAAAAGGTTTAGTAATCAAGTATTCAGAATGGATTTCACCTTCAACTAAAGCTAAATCTAAGCTATCATTTAAAAGCATTTCTTCAAGCTCAGATGTATTATGAATTTCTGAAAAGATTTCTTTGCCAGAACCATTATGGGAAATATGCTGAATTAAATCAATGAGAAAATTACTGCCGATGGTGATACTAGCACCAATGCGAAGATGATATACTTCATTGAATGCACGCATAGCTTGTTCTGTTTGAGCGTTCAGATTGATCAAATTGCGAGAATAACGTAATAATCTACGACCTGCCTCTGTAATAAAAATGCGACGACCTAAACGTTCAAATAGAAGTGTTTGATAATGTGCTTCTAATTCTTGAATAACTTGACTAACAGATGGTTGAGTCATATGAAGTTTTTTGGCAGCAGCAGTAATACCATTTTCTTCACAAACTTTAATAAATATAGCTAAATGTCTAAGTGTCATTATTACTCCTCTTTGTATTTATAAAATCTAAAATTAAAAATGTTTCACGTGAAACATTTTATTTATCTACTTGAATACCAGCTCCAGGTCCATCAGTAGCTATGGCAACGCCTGCTTCAGCAAATGTCTTCATATCTTTCATCATTTGAAGTGATGCGTCAATTAATTTCATGCCCAAGCTACAGATACAACCACCGCCTGTAGTTATATTTAAATCTAAATAATCAGGACATATAAACATTAGATAAGGATTGATAGCAGGAGCTAAAACTAAAGCGTATTTTAAAGCGATAGTGGATACTAAATCATCAGATAATGTCAATATGCCATTGCTAGCAGCACCTATGGCGATACCTGCCATAAAAGCGATTTGTTGTAAATCTTCTGTAGGTGTTAAGGAAAGAAAACCGCGTTTACCGTAACGTAAATCACCATTAGGTAGACATAATTGTTGTTGAATATTTAAGCTAAATGTACCACAAATTTCTTTAGGATGAGTTTCACAGCAAGCTATGCCTAAAACTTCAACATTTTTGATTTTAGAGCCATAACTTATACCTTGTAACAGACTGAAGGATAATGTCTTTTCTGTGAGATTGGATTGTGGAATAGCAGTGAAATGATAATCTGCATTAGCATGATGAGCAAATGATTGAGTGAGTCGATGTTGTACGATACTACAGCTTTTTTCAGATGTTAAAACAATGATTTTTTTGCGTACAGATGTAGGTTTCACTTTTTTTACAATACCAGATATATGTTCAGCTATTTCTTCTAATCTACCTAAACTATAAATAGGTTTAGTCAGATTATCAATGCGAAATCTACATTGTTTTTGGATATCCGCGTCTAAAGCTGGAATATTGCGAGTGCGTTTTAATAATGTGGTCTTTGTATTTAAATCTGCTTGAGGAATGTTAGGGCGGATTAATTTATCTGTTTCAGCAAGTGCTGCTTGATATACAGATTGATAAGCTTCAATAGCACAGTCTAAGATATTAACAGCGATAGATGAGCCTGTAGCTTCACCTAAGCGGAATTGTAAGTCCATGTATGGAGATAGATTTAATTTCTTTAAAATAGCGTTATGAGCTGGTTCAGCAGCTAAATGAGATGCCATGAGATAATTTGTTATTTCAGGGCAAATAGCTTGAGCGACTAAAGCAGCTGAGCCTGTATTAAAGCCATCTAAAACGACAAAGCAACGATTAGCGGCAGCACCTAATATTATGCCTGTGATACAAGCAAGTTCAAAGCCACCTAATTTACTAATGACATCAATACCATCATTAGGGTCAGGTTTATTTACTTTTTAAAGCTTGTTTTACTACTTCAATTTTAATGGCAAGTCGTTCATCAGAAATATTAGTTCCTCTACCTGTTGCTTGTTTAGGTGTTAGATTACAAAGACAAGCTACCATAGCAGCACTTGATGTAGTGTTAGCGATGCCCATTTCTCCAGGCAAAAAACAGCGATATCCTTGTTTAGCATATTCATTTACAAGTTCTATACCAGTTTCAATAGCACGGATTGCTTGTTCACGAGTCATTGCAGGACCTTTAGCACAGTTTTTGTGTGCCATGAGCGATTTTGCGGTCGATTAATCCAGGAATATCATCAACGGGAGCTTTGATAC
>ENA-OQIY01000058-OQIY01000058.1-human-gut-metagenome-genome-assembly--contig:-NODE-58-length-11469-cov-0.611268_pt1 | contig 11469 bp, 16 predicted proteins | sample MGYA00242592_ERZ504757 | MGnify/ENA primary metagenome ERZ504757 (study PRJEB26092, sample SAMD00036366) | human gut metagenome | host: Homo sapiens | study: EMG produced TPA metagenomics assembly of... | reverse complement strand
TCGGATGGGGCGGTAACGAGTCCGATGAGTGCGATCTTGGATTTTTGAGCGCCGGATGCGTTGCCGTGGTGTTCGAGGACAAAGCGCATTTCTCCAGCCGCAATAAACGCGACCAGGTAGGTAACGGCGCTCATGAGCTTGCGCCACAAAACGATACCGGCAGCTTCGTTCGCCGTCGCCGCGATGTAGCAGTTGATTCCAAATGTTGTGAACACGAGGAGCGCTGCGACAAACGGGGCCCTTTTGCTGCCGATCTGCTGTCGTATCAGCGCAATCACTGGGACGAGCAACTACGGATGCCGCGTAGACCCAGATAACTCGATACCAACGTTAGCCAGCCAATCTCGTGTAGCGAGATTTCGGGCAAGGGATAGACGTACATCGAGACAAGCAGGCAGGCAGCGCAATAAAAGAGCGTTGGCAAGACGATCTTCTTGAGGCGCTCAAGCGATTTGAGCGTGAGGTGCTGCGCGGATGACCCGTTTTGGAGGGCGTGTACCGCCGAGGGAATAAGGAAGTACCCCGAGATCATAAAGAAGACCTCGTTGGCCCAGCAGCCGAGTTGGTTGATGAACCCCAGCAGTCCCGAATAGGGGAAAGCCGCAAGCGATACGTATTCCGGCACGCCGATACAGGCGGCTTGGAAGGTCCACTGAAACGTGTGGAATATGGCAATCCCGGCGACCGCGACCAAGCGCAGCGCTTCGATGGAGGTATTTCTGCTTGCTTTTCTGCCATCACGACTATTTCCAGCGCGTGCGTTGTATGAACCAAAGTGCGATGTGATCATTTTTAGAGTCTGCTTGGGGCCCTTGTTCCATACGTTATACAAGCCCTCGCCCACGAGGTCCTTGGCGTACGCGCAGTAACTGATTTTAGGATTGGCAATGCCCATATACTCGGCATAGAGCTTTTTGGCCGCGGGGGTAACGCGAGGATTGGCAAATACCAGCTCTTGCGGCATGCGTTCGAACATCTTGTGGATCGCCCGCTCGATTTCGGGGTGCCCCTCAATTCCGGTGTGCTCAATCATGATGCCCATATAGGTGAAGCCGCGTGTGATTTGCGGTGTCCAAACGGCGGGGTCGGTGACGTTGAGCCGCTCAAGGATATCAACCATGTCGTTCCAGCGATTAAACGGCATCAGGGGATCACGCTTGGCCAGGGCGGCTGCCTTTTCGGGTGTTTCCTCGCGGTAGCAGTAATACGGCTTGGCCAGTAAGCGATCGCCTTTGCTGGCAGAGCGTTTCGATAAGGAATGGGATTGTCGGCCCCAGCCCGCACCGGGGATTTTCCTTAAACCAGATATTGTTTTGCATCAGGAAGTCGCGACGATAGATTGCCGACCAAATGGACGGATGATGGGCCAGCAGGTGTGGAGCGTCGTGAATGGTGAACGGTTGCCGAGGCGGTTTAATGCGACCGCGATATGCGCAATGTAGTTTGACCTCTTGGGGGGGTATCGGGGGTTGCGAATGATCCAATACGGGGTCTCGATAATATCGAGCTTGTTCGGATCGACAAATTCGCGCTTGGCAAAGGCAAGCACATCGGAGTACATTCCGGGCTCGATCCAGTCATCGGGCTCGAGGATGGCAATCCAGTCGCCCTTTGCCTCGCGAATGCCCAGATTGCAGGTTGCGCCGTAACCCTGGTTTGCCTTATCGACCACTCGAACGCGCGAGTTGCGCGCAGCGAAATCTTGCATAATGGCGAGCGAGTTGTCGGTGGATCCGTCGTTGATGGCGAGGATTTCCAGCTCAATTTTGTTTTCGCTTAATAGGCTGCCTATAGCCTGAGAAAGATACGGCTCGGCATTGTAAGTGGGCACGATTACGGTCAGCATTCAAACACTTTCTCTAGGCGATTTGGAAGAATTATACCTAATTGCATTTGCAAGGGTTTAGTTGCATATGAGTGAAAACAGCCAAAACCGTTGCGTTGTTCTTCGCCGTGGCCTCGCATAAATCAGGTCAAAAAAAAGTGGCTGACTTCGAATGCAGTTTCTTTGTTTTGATTTATGGCCTGATGGATTGCGTGGGCCAATATACATGTAAATCAATCTAACTTGTAACACTCTATATTTGCTTTGATTACTGCTTCAGCAAGTGCGAGGTACTCTTCGTGCGAATTAGTGTCCGAGTTTCTCTGCCATTCGGCGGCGTCATCTTTATCTATGAGTCTTATGACAAAAGGCCCTTTGACAAACTCCGCGGCCACCTCCATGAATTCGTCGAAGCTTGTTGTCACCCCTCGGGCATCGATAAACGCATTTTTGCCATTTAAAGTAGCTTGACAAAATACATGTTGACCCTTCCCGTCGCATGCTTCAATAATAGAATGCCCTGTATCCGAGAATCGCTTCGACTTTCAAGGCGAATGCTGGCATGACCCCGGAGAAGACATTCCGCTGATGTTAGGTGCTCCTCGTCGTTAATTTGAGTCAGATGGCCATCGTAGTCAATCTCTCTGAGGTTCGCAAAATTATTGTCATCGCAATAGAATCCCTTGTGTAGTTCAGTTCCATGGACGATACGGTATTTGCTTCGATCGGTTTTCCGGGTAGTGCTTTTGCGGTTGCTTGCTGCTCATGGGTTCTCCCTTTGATTGCTATGCCATTTGTCACTTCTGTACTTGCAAATGCTATGGTAATTTGCTTGTGAGAGCAATAAGATGAGTTGGCCTTCGTATATCGTTATTTAATGTGTTATCATTAACTAGTAGTTTCTGAGTCACGGCATTATCGCTGCTTTGAAAGCCATCATTAGATGGGGACTTGACTCATGCGATTATCATGGGCTTCACCTGCCTTATAATTTCGAGAGCATCATCTGTACTTGTATCTGATGGGGATTGGTATGAAACGTCATCTGCAACTACTTGCGACATTCGTTGCGGCGTTAGTTATTGGACTTAATCCATTGATTGGGCCGGTTGCTACTGCCTATGCAATCAATGAGGAACTTGCTCAACAGGATTCGTCTGCTGAGGTTGCGGATTCCGCGAACAATGCAGACTTGCTAGCGCCTCCGACTCCTCTGTCTCAGTTGGGAGCTGGAACGAGTCTGACAATCTTGCGGAAGAAGAAATTGATTCTTCCGTTATATCCGATGGGGCAGTGACGTTTCAGCGGACTCGTATCAGTATCTCTATATCGCTTACCCTCAGCTGCCGGTCGGCGTAGACAGGTGATTGCTTCGCCACCCAAGTGATTCTGATGTTATTGCCGACGCAACTCTCGAGCTTGAATCTACAACTGGTCACACCTTTTTCGTTGTAGCTTCTGCGATTAATGCCAACACGGCTGCCTTTCAGTTTGGCAAGGATTATGCCGAGTGTGGGTATGATTTGATTTCGATCGCCTATCATTTGCAGGGCGACGATACGGCGCACAATATCGATTTGATGCAATGCGGATATGCGTTCGACATCGATGCGAATGCCGCCGCAGACGACGGTCTTGTTGAAGGCGACACCAATGCATCTGTCTACTATTCAGACGATTCTGGCAACGCGATTCAGACTACCTCGATTGGTGACGCGCTTGCTGCCGCAAATGGGGAGCAGTCGCTTTCGCTTTCAAACACCGCCGTCAACGGTGCTATGTGATTGCTCTTGATCCCGGGCACGGGCGGTATGGATCCTGGTGCGCAGGGCAATGGAAAAAGTGAGGCCGACTTAACTTGGAAGATCGCGGTCGCTTGTAAGGCGAAGCTTGAGCGGTACGGCTTTAAAGTGGTTATGTCACGCGATCAATATGGCTCATATAGTGGCAACGACTTCCTGTACCGTGTTCAGCGCTGTGTGAGCCAGGGCGCTCGGGCATTTGTTAGTTTTCATATCAACTCAGGTGGATCCGGTGCGCACGGAGCTGAGGTATATGCCCCCCACGGCAAACGGTTCTGACTATACCCAGGCATCCGTTGAACTTGCTCAGAAAGTAATGAATAACTTACATGCTCTTGGCCTTAGCTATCGCGGAGTGTTTCAAATGGAGCTCGGTGATGAGTTCGCAGTTATTCGTTGTGCTCGCGAGCAGGGAATCCCCGGTATTTTGATTGAGCATGGCTTTATTTCAAATTCGGGTGATGTTTGGAATTACTTTAGCGATCCCGGCTGCAAGCGTCTGGGTGAAGCGGACGCCGACGCGATCATTGCTCAATTCCCGCGCTCTAGTTGGATGGATTACTCCGCTGTATTTGATGCGGACTATTACTTGAAGAATAATCCTGATGTTGCTAAATGGGCCAACAACGATAAGGAAAAGGCCTCCAACACTTCATTAACTGCGGCATGGCCGAGGGCCGCCGCGGCAACGAGGCGTTCGACGTCCAGAGCTACTACAACGAGTACCCAGACCTGAGGGCCGCCTTCGGCACCGACATCGTCAGGTACTACGAGCACTACGCGACCTTCGGCAAGGGGGAGGGCCGCCACCCGTCCGGCTGCGCGTCGATCAAGGGTATGCGGACGTCCCTCGGCGGCACGGACTACTCTGCCGTCTACGACCCGGAGTACTATCTCGAGCACAACGCCGACGTCAAGGGCTGCTACACCAAGAAGGTGGGCGCCTTGTCCCTCATTGACGACGCCGCCGTCCTGCGCCACTTCGTCGGCTGCGGCATGGCCGAGGCCGCCGCGGCAACGAGGCGTTCGACGTCCAGAGCTATAAAAATCGATATACTGATTTGCAAATTGCATATGGAAATCGACTCGATTCGTATTATTTGCATTACCTTACTTTCGGATTTTATGAAGGCCGATCCGGCGCTCCCTTTTCAAATGACGAGCTGATTATGGGGGTCTCTTTTGTAAATTATGATCAAATGGCAGGTTATTATCTGTCTAAGGTTGGCATGGGTGTTTACCCTTCTGATATTTATAAAGATAAGGGTGCCTGTTCCATCGATGAATTCTGTAAAACCTTGATATCTGAAGCGTCTTTTGAGGGAGTTCGTCCTGAAGTGCTTTTTGCACAAGTTATGATTGAAACTGGGTGGCTTCGATTCGGAGGCAATGTTTCCGCGGGACAGTGCAATTTTGGAGGCTTGGGGTCAACTGATAGCGGTGTAGCCGGTGCTTCTTTTGATTCGGTGGGTATTGGTTTACGGGCCCAGACCCAGCATCTGAAAGCATATGCATCAACGGATCCACTTCGTGGGGAATTGCGTGGATCCGAGATTTCTATGGTTAAAAGAGGTTCAGCTCAATATCTAACAAAGTTGAATGGGAAATGGGCTGTTCCTGGTGAAGGTTATGGTGAGCATATAGCCTCAATTGCGAGAGAGCTGTCTTGTTATGTTGGCTAGGTATTAATTGGAGTTTCGGAGTGTCGTCTCGCAATAAATTAGTAAAAAACATGGTGTGGAATACCACGTATCAGGTTTTATCTTTACTAATTCCTTTACTTACCATTCCTTATGTCTCGCGTGTGCTTGGAACGGACGGTGTTGGAGTATATTCATATACATACTCGATAGCAAACTACTTTGTATTGTTTGCCACGCTTGAATGGCTCAATATGGAGTTCGAGAGATTGCTAAATGTGGTGATAACAGAGAGCGGAGATCGAAGGTATTTTGTTCCGCGTGGGCCGCACAGTTTTAGTCTCCCTTCCGGTTTTATGTATATATCTAGTTTATATAATTGCTTTCAGCAATAGAGCTTATATTGTCAGCTCATTTATATGGCTATTTTGGGTGGTGTCTAGCTCACTTGATATTTCTTGGCTGTACTTTGGGGTGGAGGAGTTCGCTGTCCCAACCGTTAGAAGTGTTATCACGAAACTAGTTGGTACCTTTATCATTTTTTGTTTTTTGTAGAACTTCTGATGATTTGTGGGCATACGTATTGGGAATTTCACTCCCCTTTTTCCTGAATGCCCTCATGCTGTTCCCATTCGTAAATCGATATGTTGATTTCATTAGCTGCCCCTGGGCAGAGATTAAGTGACAATTTGTTCCGATCTCAGGTTATTTGCACCTGTAATCGCTATATCGCTCTATTTCGTCTTTCGATAAGATTTCTTTTAGGTTTGGTTTCTGGTATGAATGAGGCTGGGCTGTTTGAATACAGCGACAAAGTGGCAAGAATGCCTCTGGCTGTTGTTACTGCATTGGGTACCGTGATGCTTCCTCATATGACTGAATCTATGAGTTGCTCAAATAATGGGAAAGAGTCTGAATCTTCTTCTCCAGAGCTCTTTTGAAATAATGCAGTTTATTTCTCTTGGACTTGCTTTTGGGATTGTTGCGGTTGCCAAGCCGATTGCTGATATCTATTTTGGGTCCAGGCTTTGGAAAGTGTTCCATTGTTCTCCTATCGTAGCAATTATGATCCAATCATTGCCGCAAGCAACGTACTGGGTGTTCAATATATGCTGCCTAAGAACATGGACAAACAATATACTAAGTCTGTTGTTTTCGGAGCAATTGCAAATATATTACTATGCTGTTTGTTATTAAAACCTTATGGCTCCATTGGTGCTGGAATCGCCACTGTTCTCACGGAACTTACCGTCCTGTTTGTTCAGGGCGTTTACGTAAAAAAGCAGCTTAATTTATCCCGTATGGTTGTTAGTGCTCTTCCCTATGTGATCATCGGTGTATTAATGCTTATTTTGGTTGTCAATTATTTCTCCTGTATTCATCACGTATTTGGGTTATTCGTGGGTCTATTTATTCAGTCTGATTCTCTTCGGCGCTTTCATTTATTTATTCTTCAGTGTTCTGTACTATAAAACAGTTCGGTTTCTTGTTTTAGGGGATGTTCGTGAACAATAAAGTCTATGTCGTAACGCATAAACAGGCAGAGTTTCCCTGCGATCCGCTCTATTGCCCTATTCAGGTTGGTTTTGGAAATGAGCTTTTATGGAACAAATGCTCCAATAATTAGGGATAATAGCGGTGACAACATTTCTGCTAAAAATAGTACCTTCTGTGAATTAACTGCCGTTTATTGGTTATGGAAGAATATAGCTTCTAATGGCTTTATCGGCATTGAACATTACCGTAGGTACTTATCCACTAATAGATATTCGAATAGCTATAAGTATTTTTTAAAGGAAGATGATATTCTCTCTGCGCTAAGTTATTGCGATTTTGTTTTGCCTGAGCAGTATATTTGGAAAAATAGAACTGTATTTTCAAATTATGCACTTAGTGTCGGTCATGAGACTGATTTAGGTGTTTTGCGAGACACGATATCTAATATATCGAAGGAGTATGTTGAAACATATGATGCTGTTCTAAATTCTGGATCAGCTTATTATTGCAATATGTTGATTTGTTCTAAGCAATTATTTGACTCGTACTGCGAATGGCTATTTAAGATTCTCTTTGAATTCGAGAATATTGTTGATCTTAGTGATTATTCAAAGTCACAAAAACGTATTTTTGGGTATGTCTCAGAGATTTTATTGAATGTCTGGCTAATTAAAAATCAGAATACCGTCAAAACGTTTCCCATGATCAATACGGAGGAGCCAAGCGCATTAAAAGTATTGAGGCATATTAAGCAGGGGAAATATAATATGCCCTATACTCCTGATTGGTTAAAAACTAAATAACTGCTCATTTTTTGATTCACTATGAATCTATTTCAGACCTTTTACTGATATTAAGATAAAGGTCCCTAAGAGCCCAAGATTACCGCGCAGGTTGTGTCTCCATACCCTTGCCTTGTTTAAATTTATTGGCACTTGAATGGTGTTGCAACTTTTTAATTGAATGTAGCTATCGAGATGAGTTATTTGTTTTTTACTTAACATGGAGCCATAAACTTCTTTGAAAGACTCAGCCTGCTCAATAGTTTTAATCGTATCGGCTTTTAGCTTTTCTATCTGATGTATAGAATTCCATAAAGATTTTTCTTGTGCACCAAGAGTATTGTTTTCGTGTTGACGATAACAAATTGTTTGATTGTCTATAAAGCCGATACGTCCAAATGCCGATGCGATTAACGAGCACCACAATCATGCATGCAAATGTAGCGATCATCATTCGTTAATTTGATCAGGTCTCTTAGACTGTCATTAATTAGCATAGTGCATCCAGTAACATTTGCCGTTGCAATATGAAATTCGAAGGTTGAGGTGTTTGGATTAATACCTGAATACTTATAGAAAGAATCGGCAATGCGATTTAATTTACTGTCAACCACTCTTAAATCAGTATGAATGAGGATCGGGGTATCAGGGGACATCGCCTCTTCTTGTATCATAGCGCTGAGGCATGTGGTTATTTTATCTGAATCCCACACGTCATCTTGATCGGAACACATGACGTATTTGCTGGTAGTTATCTTTAATAGCGATAAGAAATGTGTGCCCGCATTACCGAAGGTTGAAATCTTTTAATACAACCTTGATTCTATTATCTTTAGCAGCGTAGCGATTGATGATCTCTACGCTGTCATCATTTGAATTATCATCGAAATGAGTAGTTGCCAGTTTTTATAATCCTGGTTGATAATCGATTCTATTTGTTCTTTCAAATAGAGAGATCCGTTATAAACGGCCATTACGATTTGAACTTGGGGGGATTTTGTATTTGCAACTTAAATTTTTCCAATCAAAAATAGGAACCTGAGGCAAAATTCACTTATATAAGTTGGTCTTAGTCGATGTGGGAACAGCGCTTTTTTGAGCTGGCTGGGTATGCCTTTTGCTCAGTGAACAGGTTTAGTGCTTCCAATTCATCGTTATTTAATTTATCGTTAAAACAATTCTTAAAATGTGAAAGTTTTTCTGCTTCAATCTGTGCCTTTGTGCCTAAACAACTCCTACTTAATAAATACTTTGAAATAAATCAATCATGTGGTTATCAGAAGCGGTTACGGGCTGCGTCATGCCTGATATGCTTTGCTGTAGGTCTTTTATCGTAAACCAGCTGGCCTAGTGCGCAGGCACAGCGTATTATCCATCTGTCGTGCATTTCGTCGCCTGGATTAACATTTTTAATAAACTGGTTAAAATGCTTCACGGTTAAATGCGATAAGTGAAACCAAGTCCTAGATGTGTAAAACAAGCTGTGATAAAAAATCGCAGTTCTTAGTTTGGTCGGAAGAATAGCGGATGTGATTTAAGTTGGAGTCGCAATACTCAAAAGAAGAGAAGTACACCTTAGGAATACCATTATGCTGATCATTTAATAACTTGATGGCATACTCTATTTTTTGTTTCTCCCAGTAATCGTCCTGATCAGCATAGAAATAATAGCCATAAGTAGACGGAATCCTCCGCAAAATCTCATAGAAGCTGCCGGGGACTCCAAGATTTTGATTGTCGCTTTCTAGTAATGTAAAGTTATCTTTGTCTTTAATAAAAGACTTAATCATTTCAACGGTGCTATCCGTGGAGCCGTCATCTCTGATAAATACTTCTATATTGTTGTAGGACTGATTGTTAATCGAGACTAGAGTCTCATTGATAAACTTAGCCCCGTTATAGGTTGGTAAAATGACGCAAGCCTTGTTCTTATCGGGATTCATCTTGCTTCCTTTTCTTTGCTCGAACTTTCATAAATAAAGGAATAAGCGAGGTGATGGCTTTGTATCTTGCGGAAGGAAAGGGCGAAGTAATTGTATTGAACAAACCCCATGCCTTGTAGTACTGCTCCCAGCCATATTCGATTGGAGCTTCAGACCAAGGGTTTGTCTAAGATAATAAGAAATAGTCTGAAGAGAACCTATGGGTGTTTCCAGCTCGCCAAGGACGATCTTCTCCGAGAAAATGAACTATAGCCGGATTTGCTCTTGCATGTTCGAATGCTATTTTGCTGCAGAAGTTTGGCATAAGTTTATTTAAATATTCAAATGGATAGTAATCGAATATATTTGAATAATTATAAGAAATTGACATTACTTTGATGTCGTCCTTGAGATAGACGTTTAAGGCATCCTGATCGTTTGCGAACAACTTCTCTTTATTCCGTTTGCAGAAATTTAGTATTCCTTTCTCCATGTCGTTATCCCTCCATTTTTTCAAATTAAAGAGAACGACACCGGCATTGCAATATGGATAGGAGCCAATGCCGAGGCTTGTTCTTCTATTTCTGTCTGCTGTGGGCTCCGGCGCCATGGCAATAGTCTTTCCATCTAGGTCAGCTTGCCAGAGTCCCCTTAAAGATGACCTGCAAATTGTGTCAGCGTCTAAGTAAATGACTCTTTCAATTTTATTCGGAAGATAATTGTCTAGCAGGAGTCGTGCAAGGACAATCTCATTCCATCCCGTTGTGTCGAATTCAAATGCAATCCTGTCTTTAAAATCGCTGATGTCAATGATGATTACATCGCATAGCTCATCTGAGAAAAAGCCTGTTAAATTGTCAACATTTGCTTTACTTAAACCCATCGATAATATATAGAAATTCAAATGGGTATTAGGTTGTTTGTTTTACCGATTGAATATTCGTCGGCCAATTGAGGAACAAAATTGTTATCAATCGTATAAAGAGATTTCATTGAGTTATCTCCTATAACACTTGTATAGTTGTTTTAGAATATTTTACAGTTGATAGACTTTCAGGGAGCGGAATTGTATAGCAAATACAATCATACCTTTGTTGTTTGCGCGTATGGAAAATCGCCTTATTTGATTGACTGTGTTGAATCACTTTTAAATCAATCCATAAAATCTAATGTCATTATCTCGACAAGCACTTCTAACGATCTAATCGCATCGGTCGCTGATCGTTACGATTTGCCTTTGTTTATCAATGAAGGTCCTGCGGGTATAGCTCATGACTGGAATTGCGCTGTCAATCATTGTTCAACTGAGCTAATTACTATTGCGCATCAAGATGATGTTTACTCCGGCTCATATGTCGAAAGTATGCTCGAGCGAGTGAATCAGAGCCGCAAACCTTTGATTTTCTTTACGGATTATGAGGAGCTTCGCGATGGCTCGGTCTGCTCGTCGAGTTTGCTCCTAAACATAAAAAGGATTTTATTGTTTCCCCTGAAAAAGGATAAACAATTATCTTCGAAAAAATTTGTAAAACGCCTTTCTCTTTCTTTTGGGTCATCAATCTGTTGTCCGTCGGTGACCTTAGTTCTGCCCAATTTAAAAACTCCGATTTTTAAGGAAGGCTTTAAATCGAATTTGGATTGGGAAGCTTGGGAGCATATTTCTCAACTGGATGGAGACTTCTGCTATTGTTCAGAAAAACTAACAAAGCATAGAATTCATTCTGAATCTGAAACGTCTGCACTTATTAAAGATAATACGCGCACTACGGAAGATTACTTGATGCTTCGAAAGTTTTGGCCAGATAAGATCGCGCGTTTAATCAATGTTTTATACTCGAGAGGCCAAAATAGTAATACTTTATAAAGTCGTTCCAGTGGAGGTATTTATATGAAAGGCATCATCTCGCCGGCGGGTCCGGCACCCGCCTGTACCCGCTCACGCTCGTGACCTCCAAGCAGCTGCTGCCGGTCTACGACAAGCCCATGATCTACTACCCGCTA
>ENA-OQIY01000056-OQIY01000056.1-human-gut-metagenome-genome-assembly--contig:-NODE-56-length-11602-cov-0.694205_pt1 | contig 11602 bp, 11 predicted proteins | sample MGYA00242592_ERZ504757 | MGnify/ENA primary metagenome ERZ504757 (study PRJEB26092, sample SAMD00036366) | human gut metagenome | host: Homo sapiens | study: EMG produced TPA metagenomics assembly of... | reverse complement strand
TCGCATTGTCAGAACCGGTAACTGCGATCAGCAGAATAAATGCGGAATTCTGCAGCGCGTATCCGATCTCCGGGTAACCCTGCTGCAGGTTGATGGCCGTAAAATACAGGCCGAACAGCGCCAGAGTAAACGCCATAAACAGATATCCGATCATGCTTGTCAGATAGCTTTTTAACTCTTTTTTATAAATCGCCGTCATTGTGCGTCTCCCTCCTCCTGTTTTGTTTCAGCGGCTGATTCCGCTGCATCTGTGCTTTTTTCTTCAGACGTTTCCCCGACAGCCGTTTTGTCTGCTTCTGGTTCACATTCTTTTTCACATTCTTTTTGTTTCAGCTGTTCTTTCTCTGCTTTTTTCAGCTTTCTTGCAGCCTTTCCGGAATCATCGGTCAGCTCCAGGAAGACGTCTCCAGAGACATCGAGGAGGAAGTCAGCTCGAGGATCGGGCAGTTGGCCTTTGCCAGTGCATAGAACAGCTCCTCGCGGATATCCTTATCCTTTTCAGTGGTAATTTTTACCTTAATCTGCTCCTCATTCGGCGTATTTTCATATTGGATCTCTTTTGCATCAAGCGCATTAAGCGCCGGAACCAGCTGCTTTCTCGTTCCGTGAACGGTACATGTAACCGTGTTTGATCCAAGCATCAGTTTACTTAAGTTTTCCGGGGTATCACTCGCAACGAGCTGTCCCTTTGCGATAATCATGACGTAATCGCAGACAGCGCTGACCTCGGAGAGGATGTGGGAACTTTAAGATAACGGTATGTTTTTTACCCAGTGATTTGATCAGGTCGCGGATCTCAATGATCTGCTTGGGATCCAGGCCTACCGTCGGCTCATCGAGGATGATGATCGGCGGATAACCGAGCACTGCCTGTGCCAGTCCGACCCTCTGTCGGTATCCTTTCGACAGGTTCTTGATCAGACGGTTCTGCATATCGGTGATCTTCACCAGATTCATGACCTCAAGAATCTGTTTCTTTCTCTGATCCTTTGGAATTTTCTTTAATTCCGCCACGAATTTCAGATATTCCAGAACGGTCATGTCCGTGTAGACCGGCGGCAGCTCCGGCAGATAGCCGATGCATTTTTTTGCCTCCTCCGGCTCCTCCAGGATGTTGTGCCCGTTGATCAGCACTTCGCCCTCCGTAGATGCCAGATAGCCGGTGATGATGTTCATGGTCGTTGATTTTCCAGCACCGTTTGGGCCAAGGAAACCATAGATCTGGCCTTCTTCTACGGTAAAACTCAGGTTGTTGACAGCTACGTGGTCGCCATAGCGTTTCACCAGATTTTTAACCTCTATCAATGTTCCTTCCTCCTTGTTTCTTAAAGCAGTTCCGGCCTGGCCTTTCTGGCAAAAGAGCCGGAGATGCTCTCATTTTCTAAAGACACTTTATCTTATTCTGAAAATGTGATAATTTGCTGGAAAATTTGTGAAAAAACAGTGAAGCCATGGAGCAGTTTGTTTGTTTTTCGACGAAAAATCAATTTCTTTTACCATAAGAATCATGTATACTATAACGTATCCGCGGACGGACGCTTTTCCATTTTTGTTCCGCCGCAAAATATTACGCCGGACTTTTTCCCGTCCGGGACTGGAGATTTTAGGAGACTCTATGAATAAAAAAGACTACTACTGGGCCAAGTATATGCTGATTTTCAGCTTTTTCTGCATCTCTTTTGGCACCTCGATTTTCCTGAAAACCGAACACGCCCCCGATGAGGCGATGCGGATGCTGATTCCGGAATACATCGTCTCACACCACACACTGCCGAACGGCATGGAAGAATCGGTGCGCCATCCGCTGTGGGGATTCTCCTATGCGCTGTATCCGTATCTGACCGCGATCATCAGCTCCGTGTTTATGGCCATTACATCGCTGTTTACGAAAAGTGCAGCGGCTCTTTTAACTGCCGCTCGCCTCACCAGCGTCCTTTCCGGCACCGGCACACTGATCGTTGTGTTTCTGATCGGCGAAGAGCTCTTTGAACGGCGCGAATCCGCACTGCTCGGCGGTATTTTCGTCGGTTTCCTGCCGCAGTTCGTGTTCCTCTCCTGCTATGTGAACAACGACTCGTTCGCCGTTTTCACGGTCGCACTGATCATCTATTTCTGGATTCGCGGCATGAAAAGCGCATTCTGCAAAAAAGACTGTATCGGCCTGGGAGCAGGCTGCGGACTCTGCGCGCTGTCGTACTATAACGCCTACGCGTACCTGCTGTGCAGCATTCTGCTGTTCTTCGCGCTGATGATTCATTTCCAAAAACCGGCAAAAGAAATTTTTGTCAAAGCGCTGGCTGTTTTCGCTATCGCCTTCCTGATCGGCGGCTGGTTCTTCATCCGCAATGCCGTCATCCACGACGGCGATCTGCTCGGCATGCGCACCTCGAATGAATCCGCATCGCTGTACGCAGCCGATGAATACAAACCAGAGAATCGTCAGACCCCGGCATCCGAAGGCTGGAGCTTCCAGCAGACGTATTTACAGACCCCGGAGGGCCGCACCTCCAACTGGCTGTTCTCCACCGTCAGCAGCTTCATCGGCTCGTTCTCCTACATGACCGTCCATCTCCCAATGGTGCTTTACCTGCTGTACGGTGCCCTGATGGCATTCGGTTTCCTGCTGTTCCTGTTCCTTGGCATGATCCCGCACTGGTTCCGCAAAAAGCCGCAGCTTCTCCTCTTTGTGATGCTGCTCCTCGCCTGCCTGATCACGCTGTTCATGGACATGTACAACACGTATTTCAGCGACTACCAGTCGCAGGGCCGTTACCTGATGCCTGCTCTTGTTCCGCTGATGGTCTGGATTGATGACGGCTATTCTTCTCTCACTGCAAAACTTCCCGCCAAGTGGAAACGCGCCTCCTGCCATCTGACACTCCTGCCGGGAGCAGTCTGGCTTGTACTGTTTCTCATCAGCTACATCGGATTTTTGATTCCGGGCTGTTGTGTATAAAAAATTTGTAACGCAGTAATTTACGTTCTGCAGTGCTGAATTTTTGGCATTATTTTCCGGAATTTCTATAAAAAACAGGTGCTGTCTCTTTTTCTCAGATAGCACCTGTTTCTTCGTTACAAGCTTTTCGTTTTTAGATATGTTTCATCCGGGCTTCCCTTTCACTTTCTTTGTTTCCTTTTAATTACCAAACCAGCTATAATACCAACTGCCAGAATCCCAATTCCTAAAATAATTACCAACATCTTATTTTGATGTTTCACCGGCTGATTTGCAACATCAAGGACAATATTGGTTCCTCCTTGTGCATCGTCAGTTTCGATATAAGACGAATCAGCAACTGCGGCAACAACCGCAGCATAACTATATGCATGGAATTCTTCTTCACCATCAAGTCTATATTCCGCTATTTCCGAACTGTCTGTAAGACACGCTGCAGCATCTTCACGTCCTGGTATCAGATACTCCACTTGCGTTTCATTTAATGCAATCCAGACTGGAAAACGAATCGGATCTACTCCTCCAACAAGTCGAAATTTATAATTGTCCCATACAATATCTGAATTTGCAGCAAGTGAAATATTTAATTGTTCTATATAGGTCGGCGTATCATCTAATTCATATCCTCTGGCTCCACTTATGTGCCATTGATCGATCGGTTGTCCATCTTCCCCATTTGCCCTTACCGCACATGCTTCATACAAATGTCCATATGCTCTAATCGGGATAATCCAAATATAATCGCTTTGTTCTAACGCACTTTCTACTTCGGACACAGAAAGAAGTTCTGAGGTTAAAAGTGGTGTATCAATATACTCTTTTAATGCATTATCAAAATCAATATCTGATACACTTATTCCCTCCTCAAACGGATCCTCAACAGGTCCTCCATTTGTAACAGACACAATTTCATCAGCAAGTGCAACGATTTTTTCATAATCTTCAGATTCCGATAGTATTTCAAGTTTAGATGCCGATACAGTAGATGCTGATATCATAATTCCAATGAAACAAACAACTATTTTTAATATTTTCTTCATGTGCTTCCCTCCCCTGTCGTATTTTCTTTTACGTTTCACAATTGATCTATTTATCTCATCATACACTGATATAATTTTTTTAACAATTATCATATTTTCACAAAATATTCAGCGCAAAATGCTGCAAATAGGAGAAATAAAAAAACAGAAGAGGTTATTATGCCAACTTACTCGGCATAACAATCTCTTCTGATTTCACCTTTTACACTTTTGTTTCTTTTTTAGCTTTCTCAAAAAATCTTATTCTTTACTGAATCGCTCCTTCGCCGGTGTTCCCGCTTTTCTCGGGTACTTTTTCGGCGTTGCCTTCCCCTTCTCGATACAGACAAACGATCTCTCATCCTCCGTTCCCGTAAGCTGGAAATAAACCGGCTCTTTTGCCTCGCCGCCGAGCACATGAATCGCTTTTTGAGCTGCGGCAAGCTCCTCATTCAATTTGCCCGATTTATACGAAACAAACCGTCCGCCCACTTTCACATACGGCAGACAGTACTCCGAAAGCGAGCTTAAATTCGCCACTGCCCGCGATACCACGAGATCAAACTGCTCCCGGTACTCCTTCTGGCGTGCGAAATCCTCAGCTCTTCCATGAATGGCCGTAATTTTGGAAAGTCCAAGCTGTCCGATCACTTCATTCAGGAATTTCACCCTCTTATTCAGCGAATCCAGCAGCACGACTTCCACCTCCGGAAACGCAATTTTCAGCGGGATTCCCGGGAAACCGGCTCCCGTTCCCACGTCGAGAATGCGTCCCGCCTGTGCCACATCACAGACCTTCACCAGCGACAGACTGTCGAGGAAATGCTTCGTAATCACCTGATCGAACTCCGTAATCGCCGTCAGGTTCATAAACGAATTCCACTCCACCAGCAGCTCGTAATACTGCAGAAACTGCGTTTTCTGCTCCTCGGAAAGTTTGATTCCAAGCTCAAAAAGGCCGCGCTCAAATCCTTCAAGATTGTATTCTTTCATGTTGTTCTCCGTTCTTCTCTATTCTTCCAAGTGCCCGCTGCACTTTTTGTTACGATCCACGCAGCGTGAAAGCACTTGCTGTTTCGCTGCATAAGAACGTAATTCAGGCACGCATATCTGTCCTTTATTTATGTCCCAGATACACCAGCAGAACCGAAATATCCGCCGGGGAAACGCCTGAAATACGGGACGCCTGGCCGATGTTGATCGGGCGGTACAGGTTCAGCTTCTGTTTCGCTCGATGCGCAGGCTCTGGATCTCGTCGTAATTGATGTTCTCCGGGATTTTCTTCTCTTCCATCTTCTTGAACTGCTCCACCTGCTTCATCTGGCGCTTGATGTAGCCGTCATACTTGATGTTGATGTTGACCTGCTCCTGCACATCCTCCGGCAGCTTGGGTCTTTTCGGATCTACTTCCGCCAGCATCTTATAATTCAGCTCCGGCCGGCGGATCAGCTCTGCGAGCGAACTTCCGCCGGAAAGCAGCGTCGATCCATACTCTTCCAGAAGCTCATTGATGTTCGAGCTCGTTCCCACATACGTATTCTCCACGCGCTCAATCTCTTCCTGAATCTGCTGTTCTTTTACTTTCAGTGCCTCATACTGCTCCTCGCTGATCAGACCCACGCGGTAGCCGTATTTGCGCAGACGCAGATCCGCGTTGTCCTGACGGAGCAGCAGACGGTATTCCGCGCGGCTCGTCATCATTCGGTACGGCTCGTGGTTCTTCTTTCGTTACGAGGTCATCGATCAGAACACCGATGTACGACTCGGAACGGTCGAGCACCAGCTCCTCTTTTCCCTGCACGCGGAGCGCCGCATTGATGCCCGCGATCAGGCCCTGTGCCGCAGCTTCCTCGTATCCTGAACTGCCGTTAAACTGGCCGCCGGAAAACAGATTTTTGATCGCCTTGAACTCGAGGGACGGCAGAAGCTGTCTCGGGTTAATGCAGTCGTACTCGATCGCATACGCATTCCGCACGATTTTTGCATGCTTCCAGACCCGGCACGGTGTGATACATCGCAATCTGCACATCCTCCGGCAGCGAGCTTGACATGCCGCCGACGTACATCTCGTTCGTGTATCGTCCCTCCGGCTCCAGGAACACCTGATGGCGGTTTTTATCGGCAAATTTTACAACTTTATCTTCAATGGATGGACAGTACCGCGGGCCTGTTCCCTCGATCATGCCGGAATACAGCGGCGAACGGTCGAGGTTTTCGCGGATAATTTTGTGCGTTTCTTCATTCGTATACGTCAGCCAGCAGGATTCCTGATCGATCTGTACGCTCTCCGGATCGGTCGAGAATGAGAACGGCACAACGCGCTCATCGCCAAACTGCTCTTCCATTTTCGAAAAGTCAATGCTCCGCTTGTCAATACGCGCCGGTGTTCCTGTTTTAAAACGCACCATCTCCACGCCGTTCGCTTTCAGGGAATCCGTCAGATGCGTCGCCGCCTGCAGTCCGTTCGGGCCGGTATATGTGCTCACATCACCGTAAATACACCGCGCATTCAGATAAACGCCGGTACAGAGAACGGCAGCCTTACAGTGGTAAACCGCGCCGGAAACGGCCTTTACACCCGTCAGAACACCGTCTTCCACGATCAGCTCCGCAATCTCCATCTGGCGGATCGTCAGATGATCGGTATTTTCAAGAACCTCGCGCATCGACTGGCTGTACGCCCGCTTATCCGCCTGCGCACGCAGCGAATGCACCGCCGGTCCCTTCGATTGATTCAGCATTTTCGACTGAATAAACGTTTTGTCAATATTTTTACCCATCTCGCCGCCGAGCGCATCGATCTCTTTTACGAGGTGTCCCTTCGACGTGCCTCCGATGTTCGGGTTGCACGGCATCATGGCGATGCTGTCGACACTTACCGTAAATACAACCGTTTCCAGCCCCATCCGCGCTGCCGCAAGTGCTGCCTCGCATCCCGCATGGCCGCACCGATGACGGCAATATCAATTGTTTCTTCTAAACTGCCATTTTTCTTTTATCCTCTTTCTCTATCTACAGCTTTGAATTTTGCCTTAAGCTTTTTCTACTCTGTCAAAATCCGGCTGTCGTTCCTTGTAACTCTATTCCGGCAGATCTTCGTAATCTGCATTTGCTGCCTTTATTTACCTGTACAGAATTTGCTGAAAATCTCATTCACAAGGTCCTCTCCCACCGCTTCACCGATGATCGAACCAAGCTCCTCATACGCATTCATAAGATCAATGGAAAAGAAATCCTCCGGCATACCCATTTCGATGCTGCCTGCCGTCAGCTCCAGACTCTTTTTTGCTTCCAGAAGCGCCTGTTTATGGCGCGCATTCGTGATGTAAACCTCATCGTTGAACGAAATTTCGCCCTGGAAAAACATCTTTTTCATCTGTTCCTCCAGCTCTTCCATACCCGTCTCTTCCCGCGCGGAAATGCTGATGACCGGAGCGCCTGTCTTTTGCTCCATCTCCTCTTTTTCGATCACCGCAGTCAGATCCGACTTATTCAGCAGCACAATCGCCTTGCGCCCTTTCAGGATTTCCATGATTTTTGCATCATTCTCATCAAGCGGCACGGATGCATCCACCACATAGAGAATCAGATCTGCGTCCTTTGCATGCTCCAAAGCACGATCCACACCGATTTTCTCGACCGTATCCGCCGTTTTTCGGATCCCCGCCGTATCCAGAATCCGAAGGGAAATGCCCTTTAAGACCAGATTTTCCTCGAGCACGTCGCGTGTCGTTCCGGCGATATCCGTCACAATCGCTTTTTCCTCGCCTGCCAGCAGATTTAAAAGCGATGATTTTCCGGCATTCGGTTTTCCAAGGATCACCGTCTTGATGCCCTCCTGGATCATCTTGCCCTCATCCGCAGATGCAAGCAGCTTTTCCACCTGCTTTTTCTGCTCCGCAACAACCTGGGCCAGCCGCTTTGGATACCCGTCCAGGCTGATGTGCTCCGGGTCGTCGAGCGCCGACTCAATAAATGCGATCTCGTAAATCAGCTTCTTGCGGATTGCCCTGATCGCCTTTTTCACCGTTCCGCGAAGCTGGCTCTCGGAGCTTTTTAAGGCATAGGCACTTTTCGCCGAAATGACATCCATGACCGCTTCGGCCTGCGTCAGATCCATTCTTCCGTTCAGAAACGCCCGTTTCGTAAACTCGCCCGGATCTGCTGCCCGCGCACCGGCATTTAAGACTGCCTCGAGCACTTTTTTCACCGCCAGCACCCCGCCGTGACAGTCGATCTCGACGGTATTCTCGCCCGTATATGTTTTCGGCCCTTTCATCACCATGACAAGGACCTCATCAATCACTTCCTCCCCTTCGGTAATCCAGCCATAATGAATGGTGTGCGATTTGACCGCGGAAAGCTTTTTTCCTTCTTTTTTTGCACGGAATACGCGGTCCGCCACTTCGAACGCATCGTTTCCGCTGATTCTTACAATACCAATGCCCGCCGGCGCCATCGCTGTGGACACCGCAGCAATCGTATCATCCAAATGAAATCCTGCCATTGTTTCCAGTCCTTTCTAAAACCTCTCTTTTTGGGGATCCCAGTATTCAGATCCACATTTTTTCTTTCCTTTCGCATGGCTCTGAATAGTTCCATTTTAGCAGAAAACCAGAAAAGACGGTACCCCGTATTTATCACAGGTACCGTCTTTTTGCATATTTTTTACGCTTTCTTATCGTTTCGGCGCTACAACAACGTGGCGATATGGCTCGCTGCCCTCGCTGTAGGTCTCCACAAATTTATTTCCCTGCAGTGCAGAGTGGATGATTCTTCTCTCGTAAGGATTCATCGGCTCTAAGGAAACCGGTCTTCTGGTCTTTTTCACTTTGTAAGCGATGTTTCTTGCCAGGTTTTCCAGTGTTTCTTTTCTGCGCTTGCGGTAATTTTCCGTATCAAGTTTGACACGAACGTAATCCTTCTGCTCTTTATTGACTACAAGGCTGGTCAGATACTGAAGGGAATCCAGCGTCTGTCCTCTTTTGCCGATCAGGATGCCCATATCCTCACCGGCAAAATCAACTTCAAGAGAACCGTTCTCGGCATTATACTCCATCTGGATCTCAACCGGGAGCTCCATGGCTTTGAATACACCGCTTAAGAACTCAAGTGCCGTTGCCTTGATCCGGGCGATTTCTTCGTCTGTTCTCTGAACCACTCGCGCTCTTCTCTTGGCTCGGAATGTCTTGCGTTTTCTGCCTGACGCGGAGCAGTCTTTTCTTTCTGTTTCTTTTTTTACAGCTTCTTTTTTCGGCGCTTCCTTTACCGGTGCAGGAGCTGCCTCTTTTTTCTCTGGTTTCTGGGGTGCTTCCGGTTCTTTTTCCGGTGCGGCTTTTACAGCGGCACGGATCACAGCCGGTTTACTTCCGATTCCAAAGAATCCGGAACTGCCTTCGCTGATGACCTGGATCTCCAGTTTATCGCTGGCAGCCTGAAGCTCGATGCAGGCTTTTGTAATGGCGTCGTCCACGGTTTTTGCGGATACTTCGATAAACTCCATAAAGATTTACCCCCTATTTTTTCTTTTTGCTGTTCTTTTCATTCAAACTGTTTTACCATGTTTGCTTTCGCAGCGATGCTTCCGGCGCGGTATTCCTGATTGCTGTTGTAATACTCAGTCGAAGCCTTTCTTGCTGCCTCTTTTTCCTCAGCAGACGGCTCTTCGTTCTCCTGTACCTGAATATTACGCACACTCTGCGTTGCAGCCTGTGTGATTTTCTGCGGCGGAAGGCCGGCTTTTTCTCTCTTCTTTGCAGCTTTTTCCTGGTTTTTGCGGATCACCTCATCCATGTCGATCGAGGACATATGGCGGTTGATGATAACCTGCTGTACACTTCGAACGAGCGCACCGGCGATCCAGTAAATACCAATACCGATGGAGAATGATAAACACATAAATGCGGAGAAAACAGGCATTACCGTGTTCATGGTCTTCATGGAATTTTCCATGGAGTTTGCTGTCTTATTTCCGTTGTTGGAAGATGGTGCCTGCGGCATCAGCTTGTAGTTCAGCCACTGGGTAAACCATGCCAGAATCGGCACCAGAATTGCTCCTGCAATCAGAAGCGCAGATCCGTTTGCCATACCCTCGCGGATGACATCCATCGGAGACTGTGTGATATTAAATCCAAGGAACATGTTGATATGCTTGGACTCCGCGGCGGTTTTTGTAATGGTATCCGCAATACCGGAGAACTCGCTGATGTCAGCCAGCTTCGTCCACTGGGACGGTTTCAGCACATAAAACATGTCCAGAAGGTTATTTTCGGTTAATGTTTCACTTACTTTACTGTACATGGTAACACGGTTATCTGTGATAAACTGTGTCAGGATGTCAGAATATCCTGATACACCCATCATCTGTGTTGTCAGTCCCTGGAATACATTGCGGACACTTCCGATATATCCCGGAATATGATAGATAACCTGGTACAGTGCAAGCAGAATCGGCATCTGAATCAGCAGTGTACTGCAGCTTCCTGTCGGGGAGACACCGTATTTCTGATAAACTGCCATGGTTTCTTCAGATTTTTTCATCTGAGAAGCCTGGTCTTTTTTGTTCTGATATTTCTTTTCAATTCTCTGCAGATCCGGCTGCATTACGCTCATCATCTTCGACATCTTCTGCTGCTTGATCTGAAGCGGCGTCAGAACGAGATAAATGATAATCGTATACAGAATAATCGCAATACCGATGTTCGGAATTCCAATTTTTCCAGGCAAAAATAAATTCCATTGATCAGCCAGCCGAGGATCTGGCATACCCACCCGATAATCGGCCACGTTGATTTACTCAGTACGATATCCAAAACGTCTTTTCCTCCTTATTTATCTACGGCACAGGGTCGTAACCTCCGTGTGAAAACGGGTTACATCTCAGTATTCTCCATAATGCCAGCAGACTTCCTTTGAAAGCACCATATTTCTGAATCGCTTCCAGCCCGTACTGCGAGCAGGTCGGCGTATAAGGGCAGTGCACCCTCTTCAGAGGAGACAGGTACTTCTGATAAAACCGGATACCTTTTATCAATACCGTCTTCATTTTTCTGTTTCCTTTAATATATGATGCAGTTTTCCCAGATGCAAAAGTGCTCCCTCTATCTCGAAATACGTACAGTTTTTTGCATTAACTCTTGCGATCACAACTACATCCATTCCACACTGAAATTCCTCTTCATGCAGACGATAACTCTCCCGGATCAGTCTCGCCAGATGGTGGCGCACAACGCTGTTTCCAACCTTTTTACTTACTGAAATTCCAATCCGGTTCCGTCCCAGCTGATTTTTCTTCACATACATGACCAGAAATCGGTTTGCAAACGATGTTCCCTGCTTATAAACCAGCTGAAAATCTCTGTTTTTTTTTCAGGCTTTCCGAATATTTCATGAATCCATTCTTTCCTTCATGATTTGTCTAAATTTTCTTTTCATTGAATAGCTTTAGATAGAAGAAAAGACCACATAAATTTTATGCGGCCTTTGGTTTTATGCTGATAATTTTTTTCTTCCTTTTAATCTTCTTGCAGCTAAAACTTTTCTTCCACCTTTTGTGCTCATTCTTGCTCTGAATCCGTTGAACTTTAGCTCTGGATCTTTTTTTCGGCTTGAAATGTTCATTTTCATA
>ENA-OQIY01000055-OQIY01000055.1-human-gut-metagenome-genome-assembly--contig:-NODE-55-length-11611-cov-0.786398_pt1 | contig 11611 bp, 12 predicted proteins | sample MGYA00242592_ERZ504757 | MGnify/ENA primary metagenome ERZ504757 (study PRJEB26092, sample SAMD00036366) | human gut metagenome | host: Homo sapiens | study: EMG produced TPA metagenomics assembly of... | reverse complement strand
CGCCGCCAAAGAGTTCGGGCTCCATCCCGAGACATTCAGAGAGTACCTGCACAAACATGAACCGGAGTTGGCAAACCGACAGGGTATGGTACAGACCTCTGAGGGGAAACGGATGTCCAGACAAAGCAAAGAAAAATATGCTGAAGCGATCCGCTGTATGGGACGACCACCGAAACACTGAAAGACATTGCCACCCGGCTGGGATTGACATACAACAGTATAGGGGGATATATCCGCCGAAACCATCCAGAGGTGATCAATGCACACTCTACATTATTAATAGAGAAAGATGAAAAATCAGTCATCACATCAAAATAGACAGCCAATCAAACATGGCACAACGCCTCCCCGTATTTTCATCGCCATCCAATACCTGGAGATAGGCGGGGCAGAACGCTCGCTGATCGCTTGCTCAATGCCTAGACTATTCGCGTTGCCAAGTGGATCTGTTTGTCTACCGGCATAGCGGGGAATTTATGAACCTCATACCCAAGGAAGTGAATCTTCTGCCCGAAGTAAAAAAGTACACCACCCTCACCCGCCCTATCCGGAAAATTATCCGCGAAGGGTATTGGGACATTGCTGCCGGGCGCATCGCAGCACACCTTTTGGACTGGTGTTACAGGAAACGGAGGAAGGCAAAAGAAAGTCAGGCCATATTTCAATATGTAGCAGACTGTACTACTCCATTCCTGCCCTCCATCAACGAAGGCCGGACGTATGACCTGGCCATCAGTTTCCTTACACCGCACAACATTGTGCGCGACAAAGTAAAGGCACAGCAAAAATGGGCATGGATTCATACCGACTATTCCTTTATTGACATCAATACCCGCCGGGAATTGCCGGTATGGGGAGCTTTCGGCCGCATCATCTCCATTTCTGAATCGGTTTCCAAAGGTTTTCTTTCAAAATTCCCTTCATTAGAATGCAAGTTGATACTGATGGAAAATATCCTGTCCGAAACTTTTATACGTGAACAGGCGGAACTGCCCTTCGACACTTCTTTCCTACAAGCATTCGAAGGACGAGAAGGACAAACAAAACATCCTGTTCTGCTCTGTACCGTAGGACGGTTCTCTTATCCTAAAGCCATCGACCGGGCAGTGTACATCTGCCGTCAATTGGTGCAACAGGGCATTGACGTTTGTTGGTATGTCGTAGGGTATGGCGGAGATAAACCGTTGATACGGAAAGCGATTGCGGAAACGGGGATGGAAAAACATTTCGTTTTGGCTGGCAAGCAAATGAATCCCTACCCTTACATCAAGGCATGTGACATTTATGTACAGCCTTCGCGTTACGAAGGCAAAGGCAGTAACGGTGCGTGAAGCGCAGATATTGGGAAAACCGGTGGTCATTACCCGTTTTCCTACCTCCTCAAGCCAACTGGAAGAAGGGGTGGACGGCATTATCATCCAAACAATGTGGAAGGAGCGGCTGAAGGATTGGCACAGTTCATTGCCGACAAACGACAACAAGAAAGCCATCAAGGCACAACTACGAATCCGCCATTGATGGGAACGAAAAAGAAGTCGGATAAAATTTATTCAGCAATAGAAGGATAAAAAGAGGAAACACATGATCCCGAGAACAATACACTATTGTTGGTTTGGAGATAAGGAAAAGCCTGCTGAAGTACTCCGCATGATAGCGAACTGGCAGAAACATTGTCCCGGTTACGAAATAAAGGAGTGGAACGAAAATAACTTCGACATCCGTCTGAACCGCTATTGCGAAGAGGCATACGCTACCAAGAAATGGGCTTTTGTGAGCGATGTGGCACGTTTGTGGGCATTGGTACACGAAGGAGGTGTCTATATGGACACGGATGTAGAATTGGTACGTCCCTTGGATAGGTTACTGACGAATAAGGCCTTTTTAGGATTCGAAGGAACTCAATGGGTAGGAACGAACCTGATAGGAGCAGAACCCTCCCACTCTTTCTTCATTGAATTATTAAAGTCATACGATCATCGCTGTTTCATCACCCCGGATGGGAAACCGGACCAGACCACCAACGTAGAAGAGCTGACCCGCAAACTGGAAAAGGTTTACGGATTCAGAAAGGACGGCAGTTTTCAGCAGCTCGGAGACATCACTCTCTATCCTACGGATTATTTCTGTCCGTATGATTACATCGACGGGCAGTTACACCGCACCGAAAATACATATTCCATCCATTGGTATAGCCAGACATGGATCAAACGAAGCCGATGGATAAACAAGCTCAGCCAATGGATGCATCGGCTGACAGGAAATCGAATGAAATAAATGTCACAATGGAAGAACCTATCAGAATATTGATGCTTTTCACCATCATGAACCGGGGAGGTGCCGAAACGATGGTCATGAACTACTACCGTCACATAGACCGCAACCGGGTTCAGTTTGATTTCATGGTACACCGGCAGGAACGGGGCGCATACGATGATGAAATAGAGGCAATGGGTGGCAAGATCTACCGTATGATCCCCCTCCATCCGTTCACCTTCAATACATACAGAAAACAAATTTCCGACTTTTTCGACCAACATCCGGAGTATCGGATTATCCATGGGCATTGTTCGGAATCGGGATATTTCGTTTACCGGGAAGCAGCAGGGCGAAGAGTACCCGTAATTATTGCGCACGCACACAACGCACACGCTTTATTCGATACTAAATGGCTTTTCCGCACCTATTTCAAGCATACCATGCGCCCTTACCTGACCCAAGGGTTTACCTGTGGGAAAGAAGCCGCCCGATGGTTGTTTGGAAACGAGTTGGGGAAAAAAGCGATTTTGCAACGCAATGCCATCGACACGTTCCTATACAGGTTTGATGAAGCGGTGCGGCTGGAGGTTCGTCAAGAACTTCACTTGTCCAAAGATGTTACGGTCGTGGGACACGTCGGACGTTTCAACCGACAGAAGAACCATGAGTTCCTCTTGGAGGTGTTTCATAAATATGTGCAGGAGTTTAATCCCACAGCACACCTGCTGCTGGTTGGTACGGGGGAATTGCAAAAAGCCATTCAAAAAAGGTACAACAGTTCCGTTTGACAGACCAAGTACATTTGTTGGGGGGACGTCCGGATGTAAACCGCCTGTTGCAAGCGATGGATCTGTTTTTGTTCCCTCTTTATGGAAGGCCTTTCCGTTTCTATGGTTGAGGCGCAATGTGCCGGCCTGCCCTGCGTTGTGTCCGATCGCATTCCCCGCGAAGCGGCTTTGACCGACCAAGTCTCCTTCCTCTCATTGGAAACAGCTCCTCGACAATGGCATGCGAAATAGAGAGAGTGCGCTGTATGGCAAGCCGACGCACTGGTTATTACCAACAAATAGCCGATGCCGGTTACGACATTGTGGAAAACGCCGAATGGCTTCAGAATTATTATTTAGGACAATGGAACAAAACAAGATAGAAACAGATAAGAAGACGCTGACCATCTTCACGCCGACATATAACCGTGCCTATACTCTGCATTTAGGTTACGAAGCCTGTCACGGCAGACCTGCAAAGATTTCATCTGGCTGATTGTGGATGACGGTTCGACCGACGATACCTTGAATGGTGGAAAAATGGATAGCAGAGAGGAAAATAGACATCCGCTACCATTATCAGGAGAACCAAGGAATGCATGCTGCACACAATACGGCTTATCGGTTGATCGACACAGAGTTGAACACTTGCGTCGACTCGGATGATTATATGCCCGATGATGCAGTGGAGAAGATTATCACATTCTGGAACGCACACGGTTCAAAAGAAGTAGCAGGAATCATCGGACTGGATGCTGATTTCCAAGGAAATTTAATCGGTACGCCTTTTCCTTATGAATGCAGGCGGACTACTTTAGGCGGATTCTATGCACAAGGCGGGCGGGGAGACAAAAAACTGGTGTATCGCACGGATGTCATCAAACAATATCCCGAATATCCCATTTTGAAGGAGAGAAATATGTATCACTCGGTTATAAATACCAATTGATAGATCAGGATTACCCTTACTGGCCTTTGAACGAAGTGTTGGTAAACGTAGAATACCGCCCCGACGGTTCAAGCTTGAACATGTACCGCCAATACATACGTAACCCGCGAGGCTTTGCTTTTATCCGCAAAAGTTCCATGCAACTGGCTCCTACCTCACAACGACGTTTCATCGAAGCGATGCACTATGTGGCAGACAGTTTGTTGGCACGAAATCCCCATTTTCTATCGGAGTCACCACGCAAATGGCTGACCCTATCCGCTTTGCTTCCGGGAATAACCTGGTATGGATATATACGGTATAAAAGCACGAAAAATTATCATGATCAGTATCATTGTACCGGTTTATAATACAGCCCCTTACCTGCCCCAATGTCTGGATTCGTTAGTGAACCAGACTTATCGGGACATTGAGATTATTTGTGTAAATGACGGATCGACGGATAATTCACCGGATATTCTGAAAGCATACGCGGAAAGGGACAGCCGGATCCTTGTTATCCATCAGGAGAACCTAGGACTATCAGGCGCTCGTAACAAAAGGTCTGGAGAGTGCCCGTAGAGAATGGGTGATGTTTGTGGGACAGCGATGACTGGATAGGAACAGACTGCTGCAAAACACTTCTTTCACACACCACAAACAAACGGATGTCTGTCTTTTCTCTTACATTCGTGAATTTGCCAACCAGTCCTTTCCTCAATATCTGTTCAGCGACAAAAAGATGGTTTATCAAGGATCTTCAATCCACTGGCTCTATGCGCGACTTATAGCTCCTAACGATCAAGAATTGCGTTTGCCGGAAAGATAGACAGTTTGTCTACAGCTTGGGGAAAACTATATAAGACATCACTCATCAAAGAACATGGCCTTCGGTTTGTTCCTGTCAGACAAATCGGTACAGAGGACTTACTCTTCAATGTGTATTATTTCACTTGGGTAAAAAAAGCCATCTATCTGCCTGACTTGTTCTACCATTATCGAAAAAACAACATCACCTCGCTAACCAAACTGTATAAACCCCATCTGACTGAACAGTGGAACCTGTTATTCCGGTTAATAGAAGAATGGATAACTCCCTTACACCGGGAAGACCTTGAAAAAGGCTTTAACATATCGCCGGGCATTAAGCTGATAGGACAAGGATTGAACATCACCTTTTCACCGGTCAGCTTCATGAAACAACACGGTGCATTGTCCGCAATTTTGAGTTCACATGAATATAGGACAAGTATCCGGCAGTTACCGATGAACTATTTTCCGATACACTGGAGGCTATTTTTTGAAATGGCACGATTCCGGTCTACCACAGGAGTCTTGTGCCTATTGAAACTTATAAAATTTATTATAGAACGATGAAAATAGCATATTGTACAGAATAGTATTTGCTATGCAGAGGGATTCAAAGAGTCACAATAGCCAAAAGCAAATAAATTAGCTCTAAAGAATGAGGTTTGGATTATTGTGACCGACAATAAAGACAAACCAGTATTCCCCCTTTCCACTAAGGTACATTTGGTAAATTGTGACATAAATTATTTTGAAGATGACTGGAAATCCCGTTTTTATATATTGAAAGGTATTATCTATAAAAGGAAACAACATAAAAAACGGTTGAAAGAGATACTGAACCAAATACAGCCGATATTGTCATATCTACCGAACAAGTGAGAAAACTTTTACCTTACCTGTCGGTCAGCTCCCATCCGGTTTTTATCAGAGAGATACATAGCAATAAAAATTACAGGTCATTACATGCCCAAAGTGTATTCGACAAACTCCTTGCCATTTTGGGAGACTTCATTGATTATCGCATACACCTTAAAAAATATGACCGGACGGTGGTACTTACAAAAGAAGATAAAGTTGTCCATTGGGGAAAAAATACAGAAGTGGATGTGTGTGTCATTCCTAATCCTATTATTTCATTTGGTTCGAAAAAAGCTTCATTAATAAATAAAAAAAGTAATTGCTGTAGGAAGATTGGCATTTCCTAAAAATTTCAGCTCGTTAATTTCCGCATGGAAGTATGTAATAGAAAGGCATGCTGACTGGAACTTTAGAAATATGGGGTGAAGGAGAATTAAGAACTGAATTGGAAGAACAAATAAGAAACAATCAATTGACAAACAATATTTTCTTAAAAGGATATACTTATGATATATTTTCCCCATTATATGAAGCGTCAATTTTCACATTAACTTCGCTTTTTGAAGGTCTCCCATTGGTTATCATCGAAGCCATGTCTTGTGGAGTTCCTGTCGTCTCATACGCTTGCCCCTGCGGACCGCAGGACATCATAGCCGACGGGCATGATGGATTTCTCGTACCCGTTCAATAACGAGAAGGTATTGGCTGACAGAATCTGCCGGTTGATAGAGGATAAAGAACTTCGTAAGGAAATGGGGAAAAGCTGCCCGTTTGAAAGCAGAACAGTATGATATAAAAAATATCATCCCTATGTGGATGGAATTATTTAATCAGCTTATCAAACGAAAAAAAGAAAAATGAAAAAAATAAGATTTTTATAATTAATTTAACACATAACGTACCTAAAGAAGATATTATATTAAAAGTACTAGGTTTTGATAAAATAATGAACTTGTTTATTACTATTAGACCTAAATTAAAAGAAATTATAAAAGGTGGTTATTATGATAACTATAAAGGTAAAGGTAAGATTGCTGATAAAGATGTTGGAGAAACATTAGAGTATTTATTAGGAATAAATACAAATAAATAGAAAAAATGCGGATTATAAAGGTTTAATAGAAATAAAATCCAAAATATCTAAAACCAAAGATACATTATTTTCATTAAGACCTAAATTTGAAGGAACTATAATAGAAAAATATGAACCGAATGATAGATATAGAGTATCTGCATTTACTAGATATTTTGGTTATGATTCGGATAAGCATGTTAATTATAATAATTTATATATAACAATTGGTACAATAGATGCTCCACAAAATAAATATGGCTTTTACTTAAATGTTAATGAAAATTTAGAACGTGTAGAAATATGTAAGTTAAATAATGATAATAGTAAAAATTTTGAAAGTAGTAGGATATTGGTCTTTTAATGAATTGGAAAAACAACTATTAAATAAACATCCTGCTACTATTTGGATTAAAGCTGAGAATAAAATAGAAAATAATATGGTTAAATTTAAATATAAAGAGATTGAATTTTCAAGAGAACCTAAATTTTCTACATTTATTTCGTTTATAAAAAATGGATATATAACATATGATTGGAGAGGATATACTACAAAAACAGGTAAATATGAAGGTAAAAATCATGGTAATGCTTGGAGAATAAAGTCAAATAAAAGAAATTTATTATTTGGTTTTATAGAAAAAATTGAATTTTAGTATAATAAAAGCACGCAAATCTATAGAATTTGCGTGCTTTCTATATTTAAAGATATTAAAGTTTAATTTGTTTATCTTTGTAGATATCTAATTGAGCTTGTTCTTGAGCTAAGATTTTATCAGGCAAGAGCAAGTTGCATATCTACTTGGCTATAAGATGTTCCACCATAGGAATTGCGGTTTTTAACGCAAGTTTCTGGTGCAATAGCTTCATAGATATCTTCTTCAAATAAATCAGACATCTGTTTGAATTCGTCCATAGTTAAATCTTCAAGCCATTTGTTATTTTCAATGCAGTAATGAACAGCATGACCAGATACACTATGAGCTTTTCTAAATGGCATACCTTTTTTTACAAGATAATCAGCAAGGTCAGTAGCATTAGAGAAATCTTCACGAACAGCTTTAAGCATTACATCTTTTCTAACTTTCATGCCACGGATTAATTGAGCATATACAGCAAGGCTGAATTTGATAGTATCAATAGCGTCAAATAAACCTTCTTTGTCTTCTTGTAAATCTTTATTATAAGCAAGAGGTAAACCTTTTACAGTTGTGAGCATAGCCATCAAATGACCAATTACACGACCTGTTTTACCGCGAACAAGTTCGGATACGTCAGGATTTTTTTTTCTGTGGCATCATACTAGAACCAGTGCAATGAGCATCATCTAATTCTACGAAAGAGAATTCACGAGAGCACCAGAAGATGATTTCTTCACTGATACGGCTTAAGTGAATCATGAGAATAGAAGCTGCGGATAAAAATTCCATGATGTAATCTCTATCACTTACAGCATCTAAGCTGTTTGCATAAATAGCATCAAAATTGAGCTGTTTAGCAACGAATTCACGATCAATAGGGAAAGTTGTACCAGCAAGAGCACCAGCACCAAGTGGCATAATATCACAGCGTTCATAAACACCTTTGAAGCGGGAGAAGTCACGGCTGAGCATGGAGAAATATGCCATCATATGATGAGAGAATAAAATAGGCTGTGCACGTTGAAGGTGAGTATAACCAGGCATGATTACATCTTTGTATTTTGTAGCTGTTTCAGTTAAAGCAGTCTGTAATTCTTTGATTAAATTAATAACTTCAACTGTTTCACGACGTACGTACATATGGGTATCAAGTGCTACTTGGTCATTACGGCTTCTAGCAGTGTGAAGACGACCGCCAGCTTCACCGATAGCTTCTGTAAGACGTTTTTCAATATTCATATGAATATCTTCAAGGTCAACAGAAAAAATTAAAATCACCTTGTTCAATTTTAGCTAAAATATTTTTTAAGCCAGAGATGATATTATTTTTATCTTCTTCAGTCAAAATACCAACTTTGCAAAGCATGGTAGCATGAGCTATGCTACCAGCTATATCTTCATGATACATGCGTTTGTCAAAGTTAATAGAAGCCTGAAATTCATTGATCATTTCATCTGTAGATTTGGCGAATCTACCGCCCCACATTTGTTCAGCCATTATTTTAAACCTGCTTGTTCTTTCATTAATGCACGAACTTTGAGTGGAAGACCAAAGAGATTGATGAATCCAGTAGCATCTGCTTGGTTGTAAACATCGTCTTCTTCAAATGTTACGAATTCTTGGCTGTAGAGGGAGTATGGAGATTTTGCACCAGCTGGGCAAATATTACCTTTATAAAGTTTAAGTTTAACAGTACCAGTAACTGTTTCTTGAGTTGCATCAACGAATGCTGCAAGAGCTTCACGAAGTTGGGAGAACCACATACCATCATAAACGAGTTCAGCATATTTGATAGCAACTGTTTCTTTGTAATGAAGAGTTTGACGGTCAAGGCAAAGATATTCAAGTTCTTGATGAGCAGCATATAAGATAGCTCCGCCTGGGTTTTCATATACGCCACGGGATTTCATACCAACAAGACGGTTTTCTACGATATCTGTGATACCTACACCATTTTTAGCACCAATTTCATTTAATTTTTCAAGAAGTGCAACAGGAGCAAGTTTTTCGCCGTTTACAGCAACAGGAATACCTTTTTCAAAGTCAATTGTTACATATTCGGCTTCATCAGGAGCATTTTCAGGAGCTTTACTGATTAAGTACATGCTATTTTTTGGAGCGTTCCAAGGATCTTCAAGGTCAGAACCTTCATGGCTTAAGTGCCAGATATTTCTATCCATGGAATAAGTTTTGTTTTCTATAGCGATTGGAATACCATGTTTTTCAGCATAAGCAATTTCTTGTTCACGAGAACGAAGTTCCCATTCACGCCATGGAGCGATTAATTTGATGTTTGGAGCAAGAGCTTTTACAGAAAGTTCGAAACGAACCTGGTCATTACCTTTACCAGTAGCACCATGAGCAATAGCATCAGCGCCTTCTTCTTTAGCGATTTCAACAAGGCGTTTTGCGATGAGTGGACGAGCAAAGGAAGTACCTAAAAGATATTTACCTTCATAAACAGCGCTAGCTTTTAAAGTTGGGAATACATAGTTTTCTACGAAGTCTTCTGTTAAATGTTCAATATAAACTTTAGAAGCACCAGATTTTAAAGCTTTGTCATGAACAACATTTAATTCGTCACCCTGTCCGATATCAGCACAAACAGCGATAACTTCGCAACCATTATAGTTTTCTTTGAGCCATGGAATGATAACGGAAGTATCAAGACCACCAGAGTAAGCAAGGACTACTTTTTTAATATTTTCCATTTAAATTACAACTCCTTAAATTACGATTTTTAAATAGTCATATTTATGTATGGCTATTAGATATATTAACAGATTTATCAGCCCATTAAAAGAGCCATAATTGCTTTTTGTGTGTGAAGACGATTTTCTGCTTCATCAAAAATAACATTTGCATTCTTTTCAAGAACATCTTCAGCGATTTCTTCACCGCGATGAGCAGGAAGACAATGCATTACAATAGCGCGTTTATCAGCTACGCTGAGAAGTTCATTATTGATTTGATAATCTTTGTAAGATTTTTACACTGTTCATCATGTTCAGCTTCTTGTCCCATGCTTGCCCAAACATCAGTATATAAAATATCTGCATCTTTAGCAGCTTCAAATGGGTCATTTAAGATTTCAATAGTAGAACCAGATTGTGCAGCATCAAGTTTAGCATTAGCTATTACTTGAGCATTTGGTTCATAGCCTTTTGGACTAGCACTAGCAAAGTTCATACCAACTTTAGCACAAGCATACATTAAGGAATGAGTCATATTGTTACCATCGCCAATATAAGCCATTTTCAAGCCTTTTAAATCTTTGCCTTTATGTTCTTGAGCAGTTAAAAGGTCTGTGAGTGCTTGGCAAGGGTGAAGTAAGTCTGTGAGTGCGTTGATTACAGGAATGCTAGCATATTGAGCAAATTCTTCAACAATCTCATGACCGAAAGTACGAATCATTACACCATCAAGATAACGAGAAAGAACACGAGCAGTATCTTTAATTGGTTCGCCACGACCGATTTGAAGGTCACGGTTGGATAAGAATAATGCTTGTCCGCCTAATTGATACATACCAACTTCAAAGGAAACACGAGTACGAGTAGAAGATTTTTCAAAAATCATACCGAGAGTTTTACCTTTTAAAATGTGATGTTCAATACCAGCTTTTTGTTTAGCTTTTAATTCATGAGCTAAATTTAAAATTTCCATAACTTCATCAGAAGTTAAATCATGTATAGATAATAAATCTTTGCCTTTTAGCATGAATATTTCCTCCTCGTTAAGTTTTAAGCGTATTTTGGTAATACTTTATCTAAAACAGAAATTAATTCGTCAACATGAGCTTTTGTTATATTAAGTGGTGGTACAAAGCGAAGTACATTGCCAGCAGTGCAGTTGATGATTGCACCATAATCTAAACATTCGTTGGCAATTTCACGGCCAGGACGAGTAAGTTCCATGCCTAAAATTAAACCACGTCCACGAACTTCTTTGATTAAATTTGGATATTTTGCTTTGTATTCTTCAAATTTAGATTGAAGATAAGCACCGATTTCTTTGGCATTTTCCATGAGATTACCATCAATTAAAGCGTCTAAAACAACGCAAGCAGCTGCACAAGCAAGAGGATTACCACCGAATGTAGAACCATGGTCTCCAGCGTGGAAGGCACTAGCAACTTTGTCTGTAGCCATGAAAGCACCGATTGGTACACCACCAGCTAAGCCTTTAGCGAGTGTTACAATATCTGGTTTTACACCAAATTGTTGACAACCAAAGAATGTACCAGTACGACCCATACCGCATTGAACTTCATCGAAG
>ENA-OQIY01000054-OQIY01000054.1-human-gut-metagenome-genome-assembly--contig:-NODE-54-length-11646-cov-0.870735_pt1 | contig 11646 bp, 13 predicted proteins | sample MGYA00242592_ERZ504757 | MGnify/ENA primary metagenome ERZ504757 (study PRJEB26092, sample SAMD00036366) | human gut metagenome | host: Homo sapiens | study: EMG produced TPA metagenomics assembly of... | reverse complement strand
ATAGAAAGGCGGCTCACGGAAACAGACCAGAGCAGGGCGAAATCATTAGAGAAAGAAAAAGAAGAAGCTGAACAAACGCCTTGCGGAACTGGACAGGCTGTTTTCCTCTCTCTATGAGGACAAGGTAATGGAGCGTATCACGGAGCGGAATTTTGAGATGATGTCGGGGAAATACCAGAAAGAGCAGCTTGAAATTGAAGCACGGCTGAAAGAGGTAACGGAAACGCTCAATGACAGCTATGAGAAATCGCAGGGCGTGAGGGACTTTCTATCCCTAATCCGCAACTATCAGGGGCTGAAAGAGTTGGACGCAACCATCATAAACGCACTCATAGACAAGATACTTGTTTCGGAACGTGAGAAACTTGCGGACGGGACAGTAAGGCAGGAAATCAAGATTTACTATAAATTCATCGGCTTTGTCGGTGAATTACATATCACACCCACAAAGCGGTGGACGGCGTTAAAGCTAAAAATTGTACGGTGTGCGGTGTTGAATACGTCCCCAGCTCTGGAATATCAAAGTATTGTCCCGCTTGTGCTAAGAGGATACAGAGGGAGAAATCAAACGAGAGCAAACGCAGGAGTAGGGAGAGGAACCGAAGGGCATGTATTGAACTGTCCGCAAAAAATGACCGACTGAATGTGGCTGCACAGGTGGACGGTGTCGATTTGTGGCTGTGTGGACATGAGCATATTGAACTCAGTGAATCCGTGACGACACCGGACGGTTCAAAAACCTATGTATCGGAAAGTGGACATTATTTAAATAGTGTGGGGCTGATAGACCTGACCTGTATTATGGATGAGGATGGAAGTGTGCATGTGGATTATGAGAAAACATCTGTCGATTATGAAGCAGCACAGAACTATCCGAAGGATGCTTCCGTGACAGATGTATTGGATACGATCAAAGCAGAAAACGAGACAGCACTGAATCGTGTCATCGGTACTTCACCGGTGGAATTGGACGGGGTCTGGGAACATATACGTATCGGACAGACAAATCTTGGAAATGTCATAACTGATGCGTACCTGCTTGCCACAGGGGCTGATATAGCCTTTGAAAATGCTGGCGGAATCCGTGCTTCTATCGCTGCCGGAACGGTAACGTATGGAGATGTTATCAATGTCAGTCCTTATGGAAACTATGTAGTGACAAAGAAGCTGACTGGTGCACAGATAAAGGAAATGTTGGAGAGCAGTCTTACTATTCAGAAAAACTGTATTGTTGCAAACGACAGTGGTGAATGGGATGCGTGGCCAAATGACAGCGGAAGTTATCTGCAGGTTGGTGGAATTGTCGTCCGTTTTGATCCGGCGCAGCCGGCGGGTGCCCGTGTGCTTTCTGTGCAAAAAGATGGGCAGGAGTTGGATGATACAAAAGAGTATACCGTAGCAGTTAATAATTATCTTGCCGGTTCTGACAGCTATCCACAGCTTGCCAATGCAGCGGAGATTGGAGAATATTCCTGTTGCGAAGAGCTGTTGATTCAATTTTTTGAACAGGGTTCCGATGCAGTTACTGCAAGTGCAGCGAAGCAGAATATGATTCAGACAACCAAAGAGACAGTCGAACCGGAACATCCATCTGTGCCTGTCACACCGTCTGTACCGGAGCAGCCAATCGAAAGAACAGAACGGAAGACATGTAGAAAACAAAGGTGAAAAAAGAACAAGGCAAGTGGAACAAAAAACTTCAGTAAAAAGTCCGAAAACAGCGGATAGTAATGAACTGTTCTGCTGGATGATACTACTGTTGCTCAGTGGCGGAGCAGGAAGTATCTGCTTGGTTCAGGAAAATAAAAGATAATTTAAGATGAAGACACCAGAAAAGCAGGAAATACATTACATCTGCTTTTAAGAACGGGTCAAAAAGTGCGGAAGCCCTTAAAAATCAAGGACTTCCGCTGCTTTTGTTTATAAATGTTTCTATGATATTTTTATTGTTTGCTTAACTGGGAGCAGTTTTTATTTTTGGTTTTCTGCCTGATATTTCTTGTATTCTTCTACAGGCATATCCAGGCCGGTATATAATTTATAAGCCGCAACTCCCTGCCAAAGAAGCATACCTTTTCCACCGATCGTTTTTGCACAACCGGCTTCTTTTGCTTCCCGAAGAAGTTTTGTTTCTTCCGGATTATATACAACATCACATACAATCAGATCAGAACGAAATACAGATTTGTCTGTGATTGGAGAACAATCTTCATGAGGTTTCATACCTACCAGTGTTCCATTTACCAGAATATCTGCTTTTTCAATTTCTTCTTTCAGTTTTCCCGGATCATCCAGACAGAATACCTGAACATTACAATCTGGTACTTCGCTTTTCAGTTTAGCAGCTGTGCCTTTTGCGCGATCAAGAAATGGATCGTCTGGATTGAAGATGGAAATGGATGTTGCTCCATCAAGTGCACACTGTACCTGGATAGCTGTTGCAGCTCCACCAGCACCTAAAATCACCAGTTTCTTTCCTTTTACATCTACACCATGATCTCTTAGATTTTCCACAAAACCGATACCATCTGTCATGTGTCCGATCAGTTTTCCGTTCTCATTAACAATTGTATTCACTGCACCGATAATTCTTGCAGCAGGTGATAACTCATCCATGTTCTGAGCTGCTGCTGTTTTACATGGCATAGTCACATTGCACCCTCTCATTTTGAACAGACGCATCGCATCCAATGCTGCCGGTACCTGATCTTCCTTGATGTCAAAAGCCATGTAGCTGTAGTCCAAATTGTGATAACGGAAGCAGAAGTTATACATATCAGGAGATCCTGAATGTCCTACCGGACTTCCAATCAATGCTAATAAACCTGTTGTTCCTTTAATTCGCTGTTCCATTTTTTCCTCCTGTTCTGGGTCTGAATCTTAGATGCGACTTCATAAGTTTTTTTATTTATTATTCCATCTACGCAGTCTGAGAATCAGTTCTTCGCAGATCTGCAATTCATCTTTTCCGTCTGTTTCAATAATAATATCCGCTGCTGCTTCATATTTTTCTCTTCGTTTCTCCATAAGATCGGCAATAAACGGAACTGTTTTGTTATTTTCAATCAGCGGGCGGTCATGGCTGTCTTTGACACGGTTCAGAATAGTTTCTGGTTTGGCAGTCAGAAGAACTACACGTCCGTTTTTCTTCATTTCAACGACATTACATTCTCTCATTGGAGTTCCACCGCCGCAGGAAATCACGACATTAGTTTTGGACTGCATTTCGATAAGAAGGTTGGTTTCCAGGTTACGGAAATACTGTTCGCCATATACTTCAAAAATATCGGAAATAGTCATACCTTCTCTTTCAGCTATGATCTGTCCATCTCGATTACTTCCATTGCAAAGGAGTTTTTTAAAAACTCTGAGATGGTACTTTTACCAGCTCCCATGAATCCAATAAGCACAATATTATAGTTAAACAATTTTCTGGACTGGATTCTTTTACTGTTCATTGTGATGCTTCCAAATACATCTTCTACTTCATCTTTATGACGTTTCTCTTCCATTCTTTTTTCCAGCCACTCTTTCTGTCTGGCTTCTTGTTCCGGCTGTAAGATTGGAAGATCATTGGCCTCCTTATAAGCCATGATATCTTCTACAATACGATTACGCATAAGCAATGCATCCAGGATGATTTCATCACACTGGCCAAGACTCTCTCTTAATATTTCTAACTGATTCATTTTATCACCTTTCTTATCTGATTATTATTTTTAATATTATAACAGCTGTTTTTGTATACGACAATACAATTTAGTGATTTTCTGCTTTAAATCGCTAAAGTTTTTGGGATATTAAATACTTTTATTTACAGATATTTGACAAAATGTTATGGTGCAAAGAAAAAAGCTTAAATCATATACCTTTTGATGAAAATAAAACACTGCAAAAAGGAGAAAAAAACGATGTTAAAAACGACTGATAGACACGACGGCCAGAGAATTAAATTCCTATAATAAGGCAGAACTTCTGACTGCCATTTCAGACAGTGAAGGAAGAACGCTCGCGGCAGAGACAATAGGAACAGTAACTCCGATGTTAGTAAATATCACTAACGCAGAGTTTGTAGCATCTCTGGGAGCAGATCTGATTATGTTGAATATTTTCGATGTAAACAATCCGATAATTCAGGGACTGCCGCAGACATCACCGGAAGATACGATTCGTGAGGTGAAGCGTCTTACCGGAAGAATGGTTGCGATTAATCTGGAGCCGGCTGTGATAAAAGATGGGCAGGAAGAATCCGTATGGAATCTGACAACCGGCCGTCAGGCTACGGTAGAGAATGCAAGAAAAGCTGCAGACATGGGCGTGGATATGATTGTTCTGACAGGAAATCCGGGAGTTGGCGTAGATAATGAAGCAATTATACAGGCCCTTTCCAGATTAAAAGAAGCAGTTGGAGACAGAGTGATTTTGACAGCTGGGAAAATGCATGCATCAGGAATTATTTCTGAAGCAGGAGAAAAGATCCTCACAGAAAAGGATGTGGAGGCGTTTGTCGATGCAGGTGCGGATGTGATCCTGCTACCGGCTCCGGGAACAGTTCCGGGAATCACAATGGAATATGCGGGAAATCTTATAAGAAAAGCGCATGAAAAAGGTGCGTTGGCAATGACAACGATTGGAACATCTCAGGAAGGTGCAGATGAAGCTACAGTTCGTCAGATTGCTCTCATGTGTAAGATGGCTGGTGCAGATATCCATCATATTGGGGATAGTGGATATATGGGGATGGCATTGCCGGAGAATATCACAGCTTATAGCGTGGCGATAAGGGGGAAACGTCACACCTACCGCAGGATGGCCATGTCGCTTTTGCGATAGATAGAAAATCGCTGCAGAAGGAAAAGAGTAGAGTAATATTTTTGAAAGATAAATAAATCAAATTATGTCAGAATGTGTTGACGTGTAATCATAACGACGGTACAATCATTGTAGATATTGAGAGGATACTAAGGAGGAAAGATCTGGCAGTATTTTACTGTTGTTCCGGAATTCAGATCTACAGGAATCAAGGATGGAAAACGTGCTTTTGAGTGGTCTTGTATCGTTCGCGCAGTATGCTCTATTGACGTTATGACAGCGACTGTTGCTGAGATTCCGCACGAATTAATGGTTCATATTACAGAACGTATTACACATGAAGTTCCGGGAATCAACCGTGTACTTTATGATTTCACACCAAAGCCGACAGGAACAGTGGAATTTGAATAATATTCGCAGCATCTATATAACAAGAAAGAGAAGCATCATATGAGACATACATTACATTAAGCTAAGTGGAGTGGAAATCCCAGCAGTGGGTTTGGCACCTATAAAGCCGCAGACAATACCGATGAAGCAATTATAAGTGAAGCAATCAGACAGGCTATCGCCATCTTGATACGGCAGCTTTTTATTTCAATGAAGAAGCAGTAGGAAAAGCTGTACGCGAGAGTGGAATTCCACGAGAAGAAATTTTCCTGACATCAAAGGTATGGAAAGATCAGCTTGGATACGATTCAACTTTGCAGGAGTTCGAAAACAGCTGTAAAAGATTAGGTACAGACTATTTGGATCTCTATCTGATCCACTGGCCAAGACCTTCTGATCTGAATGCAGAGTGGAGAGATTTGGATGTGGAGACATGGAAAGCACTGGAAGATCTCTATAAGTCGAAAAAGGTACGGGCAATCGGTGTCAGCAATTTTCTGCCACATCATTTGAACAATCTGTTAGAGCGGACAAGCATTACTCCTATGGTGAATCAGTTAGAATTCCATCCGGGATATATGCAGAAGGCTGCAGTTGATTTCTGTAAGCAGACGGGTATTCAGGTAGAGGCATGGAGTCCAATCGGTCGAGCCAGAGTTCTCAAGGAGCCACTTCTTATGGAACTTGCAGAAAAATATCAGGTATCTGTTGCACAGATCTGTATCAGATTTGCTCTGCAGTGCGGTGTGCTGCCGTTGCCAAAATCTTCTTCCGGTGAACGAATGCATCAGAATCTGGATGTTTTCGGATTTGACATAGAGGAAAATGATATGTATCAGCTGATGACTTTACCGCAGATCGGATGGTCGGGAGAACATCCGGATCGGGAGCGGGTAAGATTTTAATTCAAAGAAAATAAAGCTATTGAAAATGACACCCCCTAAAAGAGGTGTCATTTTCTTATAAGAGCTTTTTATAGAAGAGAAGTAGTCTTTTATACAACTTCTATCATAATCTAAATGTTTGATTGCTGTTCACACGGGAGTGAACAGTAACAATGTCTGCTCATAATTTATTTCTTATTTTTAATCTGGCCATATTTGTAGAGAGCAACCATAGCATTTACGGCTTGTTCAGCAGTCGGATAAGCTGGGATTCCATGATCTCTCAACTTCATGATAGCTTCCTGACATTCTTCACCACCCTGACATTCCATAATGAACGGTTTTCCAAGATGCTTATATGTCTCGTAAATATCGATAACCAGATTTGTTACAGCCGGAACATCTGTTACTGCTGTCGGACAGATGGATCCAAGTATTCCATGTACATTCGGGTCACGCATTACCTGTGTGAATGCACCTTTATACTGAACAGGTGAAGCTGTTCCGGAAATATCAACAGGATTAAGCGGAGAACCAAACATTGGCATATATGCACGGATTCTTCCAGCTAGATTAGGAGAAATCTCTGCCAGTTCATGCATTGGCATTCCCCGACGTTCAAAGTGATCACAGCTGAGAAGACCTGAACCACCACCGTTGGTAATCATAACGATATTGTCACCCTTTGGTGCTGGCTGCATTCCTAATGCCATTGATATATCGAGGAATTCTTGCCATGTGGTCGCACGGATAGCTCCAGCCTTTTCAAAAATATCATCATAAAATGCATCATTTGTTCCTTTGTTTTCAGAAGCAGTATGTGCAAATGCAGCTTTTTCACCAATCTTTGAACCACCGACTTTTATTGTTACGATCGGTTTATCAACACTGCGGCAAGCTCAATAAATGCATCAGGACTATCCAGTCCTTCAATATAAATTGCAAGACATTTACTGTTTTCATCTCTTCCAGCGTAGGATATAAACTCACAGAAATCAACGTCAGCTTTATTTCCAAGTCCTACGAAGAAGCTCATTCCAAAATGATCTTTCTGTGAGGTTCCAAGTGCCGCAAGCAAGTTGGCACCTGACTGAGAAATCATTGCTACAGGACCTTTGATTGGAAGATAAGGGATAAATCCGCAGTTGAAATTAAGGTATGGACTTCCCATTCCTACAAGGTTTGGTCCGATCAGAGGCAGCTCATGATCACGACAATATTGAGTGAGTTCATCCTGCAGTGTTCCACGTCCGATTTCTTTAAATGCACTTGTGGCAATAACAACAATCTTAACTTTCTTTTCAACACAATCTTCCAAAACAGATTTAACAATGTGTGCAGGTACAGCAAGAAAAGCAAGATCGATTTCATCAGGAATATCCTTTACAGTCTTATAAGCTGTAAATCCGGCAACTTTATCTGCTCTTGGATTTACAGGATAAATCTTTCCTTTATATCCCCATGTTAAAAGACCATCAACAACTTTATAACCGACTTTTGTAGAATAACGGCTGGCTCCGACTACGGCAATCGTTTTTGGATTTAATGCATATTGAAGTTTATCAACAACATATTCTCTTGGATGTTTTACGATCATATTACTGCACCTCCTCTGAGTCAGATTGAGAAACGACATTTTACGGAACCGGATTCCAGTCTGTTCTGTAAAAAGTCATCCGTCATAACGCATTCTTCCCAATATCCGTTATCATCATCAAGACGGGCTACCCAACGTCTGAACTGTCTCTTTGAATTTGCTACTTTTACTTTCTTCTAATTTCAGCATATCCTTCTAACATTGTTCTGATTGCTTCTACTGTCATTTACTTCGGTATAAACAGTCAGCATGCAATCGTAGAAAGAGTCACCGAACTGAAGAATATCTACGAATTCCGGCATAAGTGAGAATTCATCTACAATTTCTGCTTTCCTGTAACTTGGAACGTTCTGGAACATACGAACCAGATACATATGCATTGATATTCCAAGTGCTCTGTAATTAATATAAATCATTGGCAGCATAAATTTTCGTTCATCAACACACATTACAATGTCTTTTTTCATCTGCTTGCCATCTAAGCCGGATAACTTCTCCAACATATCAAAATCAAACATATCTGCGATGGATTTTGTGCTGTTAAGAGCTTCAATAATGGCAAAATCTTTTTTATCTATTTTGTTCTGAACTTTAAGGAATTTCTTCTTCTGTTCTTCCCCAAAAATAAATTTTCTGTATCTGTCTTCCGGAACATCCCATTGATTTACAAGTGATTCTCTGACATCTGCCTGATCGGACAAAGATGTACATATTCAACCTCCGGTCTGTCTTTCCATGGCTGGATAACATCTGCAAGAAGATTGTCCAGAACTCTCATGTGATTTCCGTTAAAGAAATCGAAATCGCCCTCTGCGAGATATCCTGTACAAATATCATCTTTATTCTGATACCACTTGGCAAATTCAGCTTTTACTTTTGGATCTGTACCGTCTTTTAATTTGACAACCCAATAATAAAGTCCCCAACCGTAAACACCAACATTTGGATTCATAACGAACATGATAAGATGTTCATCATACATTCGTTTTAATCGATCCTTGATATCATCGGGTTTGATTCCGGTTTCCTTCTCGATATAATCGATATTCCAGACTTCCGGATAGACTTGATAAAATGACTTCGCGACATTGTATGCTGCAACTTCTGTAGCATCAAGAGAATATGTTCCCGGTTCAGAGTAACCGTATCCTCTAGGTGGAAAACAGTTTTTTTTCATCCATGCCTGTTGCTGATCCGTTCCTATTGTGTATAATGTTTCTCCCATAGAATACCTACCTCCTTCTATTTTTATATACACGCTTCTTATATACCCAACATAACATAAACAAATCGATAAACCAATCTCTTTCAGATGTGTTTGAACAAAGCTAATCAGATTGTTTTAAAAATAGCCTAAAATCTGGAAAAGATACTTTATTTTTATGTCAATTTATACTATAATTACATATATATTGCGGAGCTTTTAAAAATATATGAAAGAAAGAAAAAACAATTTTATTTCAAGACAATTTTATACATAATTCTATTAAAGATGCATTCCTGCAACTCCTTATGAAAAAGGATTATATGCAAATCACTATAACGGATCTTGCAAATATGCAGGTGTTAGCAGAGGAACATTTTATGCTCATTTTGGTAACATAGGGCAGGTGGTTGATGAATTGTTTTCAGATGCATTATGTGATATTAAAAATATGGCGTTGCTATCAGAAAATGCATCGAATTCAAATTCAAAGAAGGGGCTTTGTTGGGTTCTTCGAAAGAATCCAAAATATCAGCCGCTTTTTTTCTCAGAAGCGTTGTTTCTTCAAGCTGTAAAGCATACTGTTGCGGCACTAAGGCAAGATTTTCTTGATTTAATGAGTGGCAAGACGGAATTGGATGAAGCTTCATTAACAGATTTATTGACAGTTCAAATTATGGGATGTTTGGGGATGTGCAGAAAGCATCTGGGAGAGTCTGATGAGGAATGGTGCAGATTCCAGGGTTGCTTTGATCTCTTCCTTAAAGCAGGTTATCAAGGGATTATTCAAAAATAAGGAGAGTATTTCTACTCTCCTTTAGCGAAGAAGGGACATTGCCATTCTTCGGTATGTATGGCGTTTTCCACGAATTGCCACGCTATAGGCTGTGATATTCTCAGGTAATGCCATGCCCATATATCCGCTGTCTCCAATATGATGAATATCCGCACCGGCCATCTTACACATAAGAGCAATCTGACGAATGGTATCTTCATCTGCACCTTCCTGAGATGTTCCAATCGTTGTCATCGCCAGAGCACCTTTCTCATGCGCCTTTTTAATTAATTTACCGGCATATTCCATTGTGATCCCAGGAACTGTTCCAGGTGCCGGAAGTAATATCACGTCGGTGCCAGCATCGATAAAATCTACAATATCTTTTTCAGTAAGAATTTTTTCGCCTGCTTCTGAATGATTCCAGATGCATGCATTTTCCCGGCTGTAAGGATGACTCGGTCACCAACAGCGTCTTTCAATTTAGAAAGAGCCTGCATGATCGCTTCATTGTCAACCCCTACTCCAGGATTACCTGTCAGAACAATCATGTCTACTCCCATATCTGCGGCTTTCCTTGCATTTTCTACAGTTGCCTGGCGGCCGGTTGTCAGATTCCAGACAGACTCCTCGTCATTGTTTTTAATTGTAGCCGGTTCTAGATTTATCGCAACCATTCTTCCGGTAAGACGTTTTACTTCACGAATAGTATCTTCCGGTGATACATGTGGCAATCCCTGGATTACAGGCTGATTGACATCGAAAATATTTAACATGATCAAGTCTGCTCCAAGTGAGGTTACAAATTCTGCATTTGTAATGTTCACTAACATTGGTGTTACGGTTCCGATTGTTTCCGCAGCAAGTGTTCTTCCTTCGCTATCTGCAATAGAAGTCAACAACTCTGATTTGCTATAAGAAGATAATTCAGTAGCTGTTGTGTCTATAAGTCGTTTTGTCATGAGAGTAGTTCCTTTCTAATAATATATATTTTTCTAAAAAATTTCCTGATTAAAGTATTTTTGATTGTCTGACATCCTTCTCATGTTAGTTTTTTTATGATTAACAATATAAATCCCTGCGCATACTAAAACTAACGCCATCAGACTCCCTACATTAAATGCCTGTTTTACCTCTCCGAGTATCAGTGCTGATAAGATCACGCTGCAAAGTGGATTCACAAATCCGAAAATCGCAACCTTGGAAACATCATTCCATGCAAGTAGTATAGACCAGAGCGTATATGCCACTGCCGAAACCAGCGCAAGGTAAAATATAATTGCCAAACCACCGGCAGTTACATTTCCCAGGCGTCCGCCCATTCCAAGTCCAATTAAAGTCAGAACAATTCCGCCCATCGTGAACTGGGTTCCGCTTAATACGACCGGTGATACTTTTTTAGAAAAAAGATTAATCAGCACAGTGGATATTCCATAAGACAACTGTGCAATCAGGATAAACCCTTCTCCAATCAACTGAAAACCCATATCCAGAGAATTTCCCATCAGATTGATTACTACAACGCCTGCAAATCCAAGAATACATCCTGCAATTTTTCTGCTTGTCATTCGTTCATTTCGAAAGACCAGACAAGACAACAGAATTGCGATAAAATTTCCAAGTCCGGTAATGATTCCACCCTTCACTCCTGAAGTGTGTGCAACGCCTATATAAAAGAAGAAATATTGTCCTACTGTCTGAGCGAGACATACGGGAACCGCATATTTAAAAAAGTTCCCGATCAGGAAGCATTAATTTCTTTTCCTTAATTGATGCAAAAATTAAAACCAGAATTCCAGCTAGTGTAAATCGGATTCCAGCAAAGACAATCTGACTTGCAGTGTCTGAAGAATCTACCTGCAGAAGGTGATACCCTGTCTTAATCACCGGGATTGCACTTCCCCACAGGATACAGCATACACAAGCAAGAAGTGCTACAATACCAGTTGAGTCAATTTGTTTGTTTTTGTGTCCATTTTCTATT
>ENA-OQIY01000053-OQIY01000053.1-human-gut-metagenome-genome-assembly--contig:-NODE-53-length-11651-cov-0.940906_pt1 | contig 11651 bp, 16 predicted proteins | sample MGYA00242592_ERZ504757 | MGnify/ENA primary metagenome ERZ504757 (study PRJEB26092, sample SAMD00036366) | human gut metagenome | host: Homo sapiens | study: EMG produced TPA metagenomics assembly of... | reverse complement strand
CTGCTGCTGACAGCATCCTCCTTTTCAGAAGTATTTGCAGAAAAAAAAATTTTATTCGTCACTCACCTGAATCGCACCAAGAACCTCTCCGATCGGAGCCGATATTGCAAGCTCTGCCCGGACACTTCTGGCTGTTTCTGATTTATTGATCACAACAAGGTGTTTTCCGTGAAAATAATCAATAAAACCGGCTGCCGGATAAACAACAAGGGAAGTACCTCCGATGATCAGCATGTCGGCTGATGAAATTGCTTCGACTGCCCCTTGGATCGTCTTCTGGTCAAGTCCCTCTTCATAAAGTACTACGTCCGGCTTAATCATCCCGCCGCAGCTGCATCTCGGAATTCCTTCTGAATTCTTCACATATTCCGCATCATAGAACTTCCCACATTTCATACAGTAATTTCTGTGGATGCTTCCATGAAGTTCATAGACGTTTCTGCTTCCTGCCGCCTGATGCAGTCCGTCAATATTCTGTGTCACAACAGCCTGCAATTTTCCGGCCTGCTCCAATTCTGCCAGTTTCAGATGGGCAGCATTTGGCTTCGCATCCAAAATCATCATCTTCTCTTTATAAAACTCATAGAATGCTTCCGGATATTTCATAAAAAAGCTATGACTGACCACCTGTTCCGGTGAATACTTATATTTCTGATGATAAATTCCTGTTGCACTTCGAAAATCCGGAATATTACTTTCTGTTGATACACCGGCTCCTCCGAAAAACACAATCCGGTTACTCTCATCAATCATTGCCTGCAGCTGCTCAATCTCTTTCTCGTACATCTTGCATACTCCTTTCTCAAACCGCACTTGCCAGATTCCTGTCACCTTAAGGCACACTGCCTTCTGCACCGGCGAAATGTTTACCTAAGCGGAGCGTTTTTAATATATTAGGAAAGCACTTTCCTAATATATTAAAAAGACAGGTCCGTCCTTCACCTGCATTCAGCTGTGTCTGACTCCCTGTCTTTTCTTAAGTAAACCTGTTCCCGGTACATCCGGAAAGCGATCTTATATCTTTTATTTATATCTTACAGATCGATTTTTCCTGTTGTATCTCCATTAACAACATAATATGCTGCTGACTCTTCCGGTTTCAGATAAATCTTAACATCTTTCATGTCTCCGACTTTATTCTTCAAATCCTTTGTCCATACATCCTTGACTTTCTTAAGGATCTCTTTCTCTGTATACTCTTTACCAGAGAACTGAAGGAAGAATTCTGTCTTCAGATCAGCTTTCTTTGTAGTCTTGGCTGCTGTCTTCTTAGCTGCTGCTTTCTTTACAGTCTTCACAGCCTTTTCAGCTGTATCTTCCGCTTTTGCTGCAACCTTCTTAGCTGCCTTCTTCACTGTCTCTTTTACTTCTTCTGCCTGAACTTCTGGTGTATCTACCAGCACTGCTGCCTTTGTTTCAAGTTTCTTTGTTGTGTCTTTCTTTGTCTCGATTGCTTTCGCAGCTGCTGTCTCTTTCTTCTCTGTCTTTACTGTTGCTGTTTCAGCTTTTGTTGTTGAAGATGTCTTCTTTGTTACCATACTTGTTTCCCTCCTAAAATATACACCCAAGTATATTGGCACTACCTCATTACAATGTGATTCTTAACGCGAAATAATGACAAGAACTTTTGTCCGTAATGATAAATTATTCACGATACGGATTATTGTAACTCATTTTTGACAAAACGTCAAATTTTCCTTGATAATTATCATTTTATTCCTCTGAAGAATAGCCCCTGAAAAATTCTGAAAGTCCGTCCAATGTCTTCATAAGAACCGGAATCTCTTTTTCGTCCAGTCTGTTCAGCACAGCATTTGTCATCTCCCTGTGAAACTCCTCGTGATGATAGTAAGCCTTCTCCCTTTTCTGTCAGCCAGATATATACCACTCTTCGATCTTCTTCACCGCGGGCACGCATTACATACTTCTTGTTTACCAGCCCATTCACCGCTGTGGTCAGAGAACCTGCCGTAATCTTCATCTTCTTTGCCACTACAGACATTGTTGTCTTTCCTGAAACACCGATTGCTTCTATTATATGCATATCGTTGTTTGTGATGTCTTTAAACTCCTCTGTAATGATCGCCTTTTTCTCCAGCTCCCAGATTTCATTAAATAAATGTACCAGAATGTCATTGATGGTATTATACGCATCCATCTTTTTTCCTCCTCGTCTTCTACTGTTCTCTGATCTCTTCAAACAGCTCTTCTCTATTCAATCTTCCGGGATCACTTTCATTCTGGTCTGCTATCTTAATTCAGACAATACCATGTTTTCTATCTCTTACATTCGACGAAATCTGTCGTATCTTCTATCTGTCAGTTGTTTTTCTGAAAGGCTTCCATATTGTTCAAGGAAATGTTCCATCTTCTCTTCCAGTTCACAGAGCACAGGAACCATCGTATCTTCCCGGTACACTTCAGGCTCGCAAATTATTTCTTCGATCACCTTAAGTTCCTTAAGATCTGCTGCTGTCAGACGCATCACTCCTGCCGCCTCTGACGCTCTCTTGCTGTCTTTCCACAAAATGCTTGCAAACCCTTCCGGTGAAAGTACTGAATACACTGCATTCTCCATCATCCACACTTCATCTGCAACTGCAAGTGCAAGCGCACCGCCGCTTCCACCTTCTCCGATTACAATTGAAAGAACCGGCACTTTCAAAGCTGACATCTCATACAGATTCCGGGCAATTGCCTCGCCCTGTCCACGCTCTTCTGCCTCCATTCCGCAGAAAGCCCCCGGAGTATCTACAAAACAGATGACCGGACGCTGGAACTTCTCTGCCTGTTTCATCAGACGCAGTGCTTTTCTGTAACCTTCCGGAGACGGCATTGCAAAATTCCGTTCCAGATTTTCTTTCGTTGTCTTTCCTTTGCACTGGGCGATCACAGTAACTGCTTTTCCATGAAAATACGCAATTCCGCCTACTACTGCCGGATCATCCTTATAATATCTGTCTCCATGTAATTCTACAAAATCTGTAAACAGTCTGTCAATATAATCCTTACCGACCGGGCGTTCTTTTTCCCTGGATTTCAAAACACGCTCCCAAGCCGACACATTTTCTTTTACTGCAGATATGTTTTTTTCTGTTCTCCTTTTTCTTTTCCGGACATTCTTCTTTCTTCTCATCTATAACCGTATGCATTTTCAGAATCTGTCCCAGTACTTCCTTCATCTCATCCCTGGTTACGATTCGATCAACAAATCCATGCTCAAGAAGAAATTCTGCTCTCTGAAATCCTTCCGGCAACTTCTGTCCGATCGTCTGCTCGATCACACGCGGACCGGCGAATCCGATCAAGCTCCCGGTTCTGCAAGAATGATATCTCCAAGCATAGCAAAACTTGCTGTGACACCTCCCGTAGTTGGATCAGTCAATACCGGAATATAAAGAAAGCCTGCATCACTGTGGCGTTTCAGTGCCGCTGAAGTCTTTGCCATCTGCATCAGGGAAATGATTCCCTCCTGCATACGTGCGCCTCCGGAACAGGTAAATAGAACAACAGGAAGCCTCTCCTCTGTTGCACGCTCGACTGCACGGGTAATCTTTTCTCCTACCGCATGTCCCATACTGGCCATCATAAATCTTCCGTCACAGACCCCGATCACAACCGGATATCCACAGATTGTTGCTTTTCCTGTAATAACCGCTTCATCAAGCCCTGTCTTTACTCTTAAAGCTTCGACTTTTTCTGTATACCCCCGGAAATCCAACGGATTCTCCGGTCTTTCCCCTTCATCGATCTTTGCATCCCATTCTTCAAAAGAGCCTGCGTCTGTCACAAGCTCAATTCTCTTATATGCCGGAATACGAAAGTATCCATGACATTTAGGACAAATATATTTTCCGTTGATTACTTCATCTGTTAAGATTGCTGCACCGCATTTATTACATTTTTTCAAGATTCCTTCCGGTGCTTCCGGCTTTCTTCTGTTTCGTGAATGAATCGAAGTGATCTTCTCTCCGGTCTTTTTAAACATATTATGCATCTCATTCATCATTCCTCCGATAAACTCCACATCAATATCTCCAGATATGAATTTTTTATGATTCAAAATCTCATACTGATAATCAATATTTGTGTCCACACCTTCAATAATGACTTCGCCAAGTGCGCTTCTCATTTTACGGATAGCCTCTTCTCTGTCGTCCGCATGTACGATCAGTTTCGCAAGCATGGAATCATAATAAGGCGGAACTTCATATCCTGTGTAAATCGCACTGTCTACACGTACGCCTTCACCACCCGGGAAATGTACATCTGTGATTTTTCCAGGAGACGGGCGGAAATTCTTTTCCGGGTTCTCTGCATTGATCCTGCATTCGATCGCGTGACCTGTGATCTTGATGTCTTTCTGCTGAAGTTTTAGTCTCTGTCCGTCTGCAATCTTAATCTGCTCTTTGATCAGATCGATTCCTGTCACCCATTCTGTCACCGGATGTTCTACCTGGATTCTTGTATTCATTTCCATAAAGTAAAAGGCTCCACTCTTTTCTAAGAGAAATTCAATCGTTCCGGCATTCGTATAATGAGCTGCCTTCGCCGCTTTCACAGCCGCTTCTCCCATCTTCTGTCTCAATTTTGGAGTCAGTGCTTCTGATGGAGATTCCTCGATCATCTTCTGATGATTTCTCTGAATGGAACAGTCTCTTTCTCCAAGATGGACCACATTTCCATACTTATCTGCAAGAATCTGGAATTCTATATGACGCGGATGTTCTACAAAGTGTTCCAGATACATTGTTCCGTCTCCGAATGCCATCTGCGCTTCTTTCTGTGCTGTCTGGAAACTTGCCTGGAACTCGTCCGGTGTCTGTGCGACACGCATTCCCTTTCCCCCACCGCCAAGTGCTGCCTTAACGATGACTGGATAACCGATCTCACCAGCGATCTTCTCGCCTTCTTCTACGGTATACACCGGCTCCTTGCTTCCCGGAATAACCGGAACACCTGCTGCCACCATCGTATTTCTTGCAACGGATTTATTTCCAAGAGCACTGATTACCTTTGAATCTGGTCCGATATATGTGATCTTGCACTGTTCACACAGTTCTGCAAATTTGCTGTTTTCAGAAAGGAATCCGAATCCCGGATGGATTGCATCTGCTCCAGACACAAGTGTCGCACTGATGATATTCTGCATATTCAGATAACTTTCTGCGGATGGAGCAGGACCTATACAGACTGCTTCATCTGCGAGCTGGGTATGCAGCGCATCTTTATCTGCCTCAGAGTAAACAGCAACCGTACGGATTCCCATTTCTCTGCAGGCGCGAATCACCCGGACTGCAATCTCCCCTCTGTTCGCAATTAAAATCTTCTCTATCATTTCTTCTGCTCCTGATTTTTTTATTCTCCAACCATAAATGTAAGTTCTGCCGTAACAACGACCTTTCCGTCAACGGTTGCCACAGCTTCTCCTACGCCTACCGGTCCTTTTCTTTTAATAATCTTTGTCTCTAATTTCAACTGATCTCCCGGAAATACCATTCCTTTGAAGCGACATTTTTGTACACCACCGAAGAATGCGATCTTTCCCTGATTCTCCGGTACACTTAAGATTGCCACAGCTCCTGTCTGAGCAAGCGCCTCAAGGATCAGAACTCCAGGCATTACTGCTTTCTGTGGGAAATGTCCACGGAAGAAATCTTCATGATAAGAAACACCCTTGTATCCAATTGCATATTCTCCCGGAACATAATCTTCAATCTTATCAATCAAAAGAAATGGATGTCTGTGCGGAATGATTTCCTGAATCTGTTCTACATTTAAACTATTCATATCTGAATCCCTTTCTTAAACAATTCTAAAAAGCGGCTGGCCGTATTCTACCGGTTCTCCGTTTTCCACAAGAACTTCTGCAACTGTACCGGCACATTCACTCTCAATCTCATTCATAAGTTTCATCGCTTCTACGATTCCGACAACCTGTCCGACTCCGACCTTGTCACCAACCTTGACAAAACTCGGTGCATCCTCTGCCGGTGCAGCGTAGAAAGTTCCAACCAAAGGTGAAATGATCAGCTTGCCTTCTGGTTCTTTTTCAAGATTTTCTTCCGGATCTGCATTCTCAGAACTTCCGGATACAGCCATGTTCTGTGGAAGAACAGTTGCCTGGAAATCACCACCGGAAATTCCTTTCAGCGGAATAGAAGCCGCATTCTGAACGATTTCTACCTTCTGCTGTTCCTTTTTCAGATTCAGCTTTGTTCCATTTTCTTCATATTTAAATTCTGTGAGCGTAGAAGCCGATACAGCTTCGATCAGCTTTAATATTTCTTCCATCTTCATCTTCGCTTCTCCTTACTCTTCGAAACGTTTTACAAGAAGAGACACATTGTGTCCACCAAAACCAAGAGAATTAGAAATTACACAGTTCACTTCTTTCTCTACCGGTGCACCTACTGCATAGTTTAATCCACATTCAGGATCTACATTCTTTGTACCAACTGTCTGATGGATAAAATTATCCAGAATACTCTTTACGCAGACAACAAATTCTACTGCCCCTGCTGCTCCAAGAAGATGACCGATCATAGATTTTGTTGAGTTGACAACAACATTTTCGGCCGCATCTCCTAATGCATAATAGATTGCGCGTGTCTCAAAGAGGTCATTGTGATGTGTACTTGTTCCATGAGCATTGATATAATCTACCTCATCCGGTGTCACACCTGCCTCTTTCATTGCAAGTTTCATCGCCATTCCGGCTCCTTCTCCATTTTCTGCCGGAGATGTAATATGATAAGCATCTCCTGTAGAGCCATATCCTGCGAGTTCTGCGTAAATTTTCGCACCTCTCGCTTTTGCGTGTTCAAGTTCTTCCAGAACTACGATTCCGGCTCCTTCTCCGAGGACAAATCCATCCCTGTCCTGATCAAACGGACGGGAAGCTGTCATTGGATCTTCATTTGTAGACAGTGCTGTCAACGCAGTAAATCCTGCAATTCCGGTCGGACAGATACAGCTCTCTGTACCCCCTGCAACACAGACATCCAAGTCACCATACTGAATCGCACGGAGTGCATCTCCGATACTGTTAGATCCTGATGCACATGCTGTCACGACATCTGTACATTTTCCTTTCAGTCCAAGCTGGATGGATACATTTCCTGCTGCCATATTGGAGATCATCAACGGAACCATCAATGGATTTACACGCGCCGGTCCTTTTGTCTGGATCTTGTCGTAATTCTGCTCTACACAGCTGAGACTTCCGATACCTGAACCGATGATTGTTCCCACACGGTAAGGATCTTCCTGCTCCATATCAAGTCCCGCATCCGCAAATGCTTCCTTTGCTGCTGCAACCGCATACTGGGAGAACAATTCCATTCTCTTTGCTGCCTTGAAATCCATTCGTTCTTTTCCAATGAAATCTTTTACTTCTGCTGCCAGCTTAACCTTATAATCTGTTGTATCGAATTTGTTGATCGGACCAATTCCAACTTACCTGTTTTGATTCCGTTCCAGAATTCTTCTACTGTATTTCCAATCGGTGTCACCGCACCCATTCCGGTTACAACAACTCGTCTCTTCATTTTCCTACTCCTTCTATTCTTACATCGCCATTCCGCCGTCGACATGCAGCGTCTGGCCTGTGATATAACGTGCTTCATCAGAAGCAAGAAATGCCGCCGCATTCGCAATATCTTCTGTCTCTCCAAACTTTCCAAGAGGGATCTGGGCTGTTGCTCCTTCTTTCACCTTCTCTGAAAGTACTTCTGTCATCTCTGTGTTAATAAATCCCGGAGCGATCGCATTTACGGTAATTCCTCTGGAAGCCAGTTCTCTTGCCGCACTCTTTGTGAGTCCGATCACACCAGCCTTTGATGCGGAATAATTAGCCTGTCCTGCATTTCCAAGAACTCCTGATACAGAAGACAGGTTAATAATTCTTCCGGATCTCTGACGTAGCATCTGTCTTGAGACTGCACGGATACAATGAAAAGTTCCTTTCAGATTCGTATCGATCACAGCATCAAAATCCTCTTCTGCCATCTTCATAAGCAGTCCGTCTCTTGTAATTCCCGCATTGTTCACAAGGATATCTATCTTCCGAATTCTTTTATGATTGTCTGAAACATCTCATCACAAGATGCTGCATCTGCCACATCACACTGCATGATCTGCGCTGTTCCACCTGCAGATTCAATCTCTGTCTTCACTTCCTGCGCACGCTCTTTCGATCCATTATAATTGATCACTACTGCTGCGCCCTCCTGTGCCAGACGCAGTGCGATCGCTCTTCCGATTCCTCTGGAAGCACCTGTCACTACTGCAACTTTCCCTGTCAGTCTGTCTAACATAATTCATTTACCACCTTATCTACATCTTCCCAGGTTCCGACGTTATACACTTTCACCTCACGGTTTATCTTTCTCAAGAAACCAGCCAGTGTTCTTCCAGGCCCGATCTCGACAAATGTATCTACACCGTCCGCGATCAGAAGTTCCATACTCTGCTGCCAGCGTACGGAAGATGCCACCTGACGTGCGAGCAGTTCTTTTGTCTTTGTAATATCAGTTACATATTCTGCTGTCACATTCGTCACATATGGAATCTGGAGATCAGAAAAATCTACCTGTTCCAGTTCTTTTCCAAGCTCTTCTCCGGCTTTCTTCAGAAGGGAAGAATGGAACGGTCCACTGACATTAAGCGGAAGGACTCTCTTTGCTCCGGCTTCCTTCAGTGCATCTGCTGCCTGTTCCACATCTTCCTTCCATCCTGTAATCACAATCTGTCCCGGACAATTGTAGTTGCGATCATTACACCTCTTCGATCTGCCAGTACTTCCTCAATCTTTCCGGCATCCAGTCCAAGAACCGCTGCCATGGCTCCCTGACCACCCGGTACTGCATTCTGCATCAGAATACCGCGTTTTCTTACTGTTGTGATTGCATTTTCTGTGCTCATTCCTCCTGCTGAAGCAATCGCACAATATTCACCCAGCTTAAGCCTGCTGTGACATCCGGGGCGGAGTCCCGTTCCTCTTAATACCTTCTCCATTGCCATACAGACAGTCACAAGTGCTGCCTGTGTATATTCCGTCTGATCCAGAAGATCATTTTCTTCAAAGCAGAGTGCTTTCATATCCAGCCCAAGCAGTTCACTTGCACGGTCGATCACCTCTGCCGCCGTCTTACTGTTTTCATAGAAATCTTTCCCATTCCGGCTTTCTGTGCGCCTGTCCCGGGAAATAAATGCGATCTTACTCATAGATCCTTTCCTCCGTATCAGTTCATCTGTCTGTGAGACCAGCTTCTGGATCACTTCCTGACAGGTAAGCTTCTCCTTGATCATACCTGCAATCTGCCCTGCCATCACGCTTCCGCTCTGAACATCTCCATCAACAACAGCTCTCCTGAGTCCTCCTAGTGTCAGATGTTCAAGTTCTTCGAATGTTGCTCCTGCCTGTTCTTTCTCAAGATACTCTTTCTGTCATTTTATTACGAAGAGCACGAACCGGATGACCTGTAGATCTTCCTGTCACACGAGAATCAATATCCCTTGCTTTCAGAATGCATTCTTTATAATTCTCATGCACCTGCGCTTCTTCTGTCACAACAAAACGTGTTCCGATCTGAACACCCTCTGCTCCGAGCATAAACGCTGCTGCAATTCCTCTTCCATCTGCAATTCCTCCGGCTGCGATCACCGGGATTTCAACTGCATCTACAACCTGTGGAACGAGAACCATCGTTGTATTCTCACCGATGTGTCCGCCTGCTTCTGTTCCTTCTGCCACCAGAGCATCTGCTCCACAACGCTGCATTCTCTTCGCCATCGCTACAGAAGCAACTACAGGGATTACTTTGATTCCGGCTTCCTTCCACATCTTTACATATTTTTCCGGAGATCCTGCACCGGTCGTGACAACTGCGACACCTTCTTCGACAGCCACCTTTGCAACTTCATCTGCATAAGGACTGATCATCATAATATTGATTCCAAACGGCTTATCTGTCAGCTTCTTTGCCTCACGGATCTGTTCTCTGACCCACTCGGCCGGTGCACTTGCTGTTCCGATCAGTCCAAGTCCACCGGCATTTGAAACTGCTGCCGCCAGATGATATTCTGCAACCCATGCCATACCGCCCTGAATGATCGGTACTCAATTCCAAGTAATTCTGTTAAATGATCAAAAATCCTAGTTACTTCTTTCTGGGTCTGTTCTTCTAAAAGAAAACATAAGCATAAGGCTACAGTTTCGAAAGAACATAGTCAGAAAGCAGGGACTGGTACCTTTTGCTCCTTCAACAGTATCCATTTCGACTACATAAACAGATTTGTTCGCTGCGATATATTCCAGGAATTCTTTATAGCCCCGGTCTTTTCGAAAACTTCTGTCTTTAAGGCTGGTAGTGGTTTTTCTTTTTCTCTGCTTGTATACCACTTTACGGCGCAGATCTATGTTTCTGGCTTGAAAAATGCCACGGTCTATATAAGAGTATATGGTTCTTCTGGAACAGGCGATCTCATCAGCATGAGATGCGTAGATGTGGGCAATGGACTGTCCTTTTTTGAGAAGCGGTGACAACAGGTTGTCCAGTTTCTGTATACTTTCCGGTGTCTGGTTGATCCCTTCTCTGCTGGTAGTCCTAAGGGCTTCATAGGAGTCCTGGGCGTATTTTGAAGAATAGATCTTTTTGTCCATCATGCAATTCGTTCTCTTGCTGCATCCATTGCACACATAGGAGGTTTTATTTAATTTTTCACATTCTCTTGGTTTATAAAATTTACAGACATCGCTGCATCTGAATTTTCTGCAGAGGACACATTTGCGCCGACATTCATTATCACCGCACATATGCATGACATTGCATATATTTGTCCGCGGCTTTGAACTATCATAATTGTTTGCACAGGGAATAGGGGCAAATGCATCTGCGCTTCTTTCCCTGATAATGGAATGACGTCTGATTTCTTTGGATATGGTACTTGGATCCTTGCTTAATTCTATTGCAATACTTCTAAATGAATCACCGTTATTTAAATGCTGTTCGATTATAATACGTGCAGATAAGTCAAGATGTTTTTGGTTGCCTTTTGGTCTTCCTGTATTCATTTTTATCCTCCTTCTGCACAGGCAGGGGATCATCTGCAGTAGTATTTTATAAAAAGAAGAAGGAAAAATCCATGCAGAAGTAATTTCTACAGGTATAGAATTTACTCTTGCAAGGTAGAATTAAAAAATACATTTAACCCTCCCTATAAAAAGCTGTATCCAGCATTATAAAAAAGAAAATATGTTCGATATTTTATTGCGAAATTTTTGATATCATGGTATACTATATGCATGAAAGAAAATCTTATACATTATCGCACTTGTGTGTGTAATATTAATTACCATATGGTATGGTCAGTGAAATACTGGCGGAAGATATTGAATGCGGAGATTGAAGCATATCTTCAGGAGCTGGTGCAGGAGATCGCAGCGGATAAAGGTTTTACCGTCCATTTGTTTGAATGCGGGGAAGGAGACCATGTGCACTGTTTTGTGTCTGCTCCTCCCAAATTATCCATAACTGCGATCGTGAAATATCTGAAAGGGATCACCGGCAGGAAATTATTCGAACGTTTTCCGGAAATAAGAGAACAGCTTTGGAAAGGAGAGCTGTGGAACCATTCCTATTATGTGG
>ENA-OQIY01000052-OQIY01000052.1-human-gut-metagenome-genome-assembly--contig:-NODE-52-length-11676-cov-0.694606_pt1 | contig 11676 bp, 18 predicted proteins | sample MGYA00242592_ERZ504757 | MGnify/ENA primary metagenome ERZ504757 (study PRJEB26092, sample SAMD00036366) | human gut metagenome | host: Homo sapiens | study: EMG produced TPA metagenomics assembly of... | reverse complement strand
GAGATGCTGCCTGACCAAGTTCATACCTGGTGGGAATGTCATACAGTCCAGGTAAGCCCCAGAAGCTCGCCCATTCGCAGGGAACAGGAGAAGGCAAGGTTAATAGCCAGACGAAGAATATCATCGTCACAGGCTTCCAGAGCCTTCTGGAGCACTTCTGCTGTCCAGATATCCCTGGTCTTGTGTTCTTCTTTCGGCAGCGTAGCGTGCTCCACAGGGTTTCTGGTCATCAATTCCCACTTGACCGCTTGATTGAAAGCATTTCGCAATGTCTTGTGAACCTCTCGGACAGTATGCGGAGTCAGATATTCTGTACGGGCTTTTACATACTTAGAAGAAACCGCTTTGACAGAAAGCAAATCTCGGTAATACTTGTCCATGATTCTCGCGTGACATCCTCCCAGCTTCATATCACCGATGAGGGGACGAATATAGTTTGCAATCAGGCTCTTTCTGCTTTCATAGGTAGACATCGCCCAGGTGTTCACACCATAGATTGACATATACTCATCCAAAAGATCATTGACGGTTTTAGCAGAAGGGGGAATAAAGGTTCCGGACTCCTGCTCATATTCAACCTGCAACTTCCTTTTCTTTGCTTCGGCATTCGTTTCAAAGGTTTCCCACTTCTGACGCTTGTTGCCGTTCTCATCGGTGTATGTATAAACCACAGAATACTTCTTTTTTCTCTTAACGATAGATGCCATGTAATCAGCTCCTTTCCTGTCTATCTTCCGCTAACTGGTAGCGGGTCTGATTGTGATACCATTTTTCAAAGTCTCTCTTTGGTAGCTCGCTTATACCTGCCAACCTTGATAAGCTCAAAATCTTCATTGGCAACGATATAGTAAATGGTCTGACGATGTACCCCAAGCATTCTTGCCATTTCCGGCAGACCGTAGGTGGATGCCATAATATCTGCATCCAGTTCCTGATCCTCTACCGTGCGGTAATCGGTTTGAGAAGCATACCATCTTTCAAAGCTCTCCTTTGTCACTCTGCGCTTGCCCAGGACATCGACACATCAAAATGCCCTTTGGCAACCAGTTCGTAAGCAGTCGCTTCTTTCAGCCAAGGCGCTGTCCAAGCTCCTCCATTGAATATGTAGTTTTCTTCAATTCCTCGCCGGGAGGGGTTCCATCGACCTTCTGGTATTTGAACTGATTGGCATACCATTCTTCAAAGCTGTCGATCATCACCCTCATGGTGTTGCCGACAAGAATGGTTTTGAAGTAATTCTTCTTAATGAGCCAGTATGACTCCGTTTTACCAAGACCGAGCATCCTGCCCATTTCCAGAACAGACATACTCGTGCGTTTTCTCATTTCCGCCATCGTACAACCTCCTATGTAAAAAATGTAGCCATGTGTTTCTTGTCATGGCTACATTTTATCGAACTCTCAATATGTTTTGAAGTTTGTCGCCGGGTTGTACGACGCCCTTGACAAATCTTACATTTGATGATCCAACCACTCATCAAAACTCTTTTTGGAGATTCTGATACTGCCACCGATGCGGACGCTATGGAAAACTTTCTTTTTCACAAGGTTGTATGCGCTGGTTCTGCTGATGCCCAGAATATCCTGAATCTCATCAACCGTATAGGTTCTCTTATCAAACTGAACTGCGTTAGCAGCCATCGCTTCTTCGGTGCGCTGATTCATGGCAGCGATTCTTTCTTCAAACATTTATGTTCACTCCTTCGCTCTCTTTGCTTTATGTTTTGGGGAACGCTTTTTCAGCTGTTCCATTGCCAGGCTGACAGATAAGGCTTTCTCAATCGCTACCATTTCACGGGGCGTTACCTTACCTAAGTAATTATCAATCCTGCTTTTATCAATGGTACGAATCTGTTCCAGCTGAACAACGGACGCTTCTTTGAATGCAGGATTGTCGTAAATAACAAAGTGCGTCGGCATATTCGCTTTCTTATGGATTCTGGTGGTGACCGTTGCCACAATCAATGTGGGAGCGTGTTTATTACCGGTATCGTTCTGAATGACGATAACCGGACGGATGCCGCCTTGTTCCGACCCAACTACCGGGTCCAGCTTGGCGCAATAAATATCACCACGGCAATATACCCAATTTTCTTTCATCATGTGCCATGACCTCCTTTCGTTGGCTATGTAATAACTGACTGCCAGAAAGGAATCAGGCAGTCAGTCCAAAAGTCTATGTGTCCCATATTTGCCACGCACCCCTGGGAAAGAGGCTTACGCCCTCAGGGAATCACCGAACGACTGATTGCGAATCAGTTCCATAGGAATCTAACCTCTGCCGGGTTCTCCGCCAGCTCCGTAGAGAAGTATCTTTAATCCTGTTGCTTTCATGGCCGTATTGGGAGCAACCCAATATTTACAAGCCAGTATTGATCGCTGGCATCGGGAGAGAGACAAGCGCTTAATTTATAGAAGAAAGTCGTTCTGTTTCTCTATCCGATACGTCTCGGCGTACCGCTGATGTGGCTGATGCTCTCGCACCGGCAACAGGAACGTATTCGATGACTGTGTATTCAGTTTTCAAGGATCAAGCAGCCGATTTTCTTTGGCTGTATCTAAATTGTACCTGTTCCTCATGCAAGTTTTTATTGCCTCGTAGGTATAGTTTTGAGGTTATTCACGACCTAAAAATATGTAATCAAGGGTTGTCTCAAAGCGCACAACCAGTTCGATTGCCAAATCAATAGAGATACCTCTGTTGCCGGTTTCAATTCGTGCAATGGTGTTTGCGGCAACACCTAACTGCTCCGCAAGCTGTTCCTGTGTAAGCCCATGTTCCTTTCTCAAGGCTTTAATTCTTTTTCCGCTTTCAACCAAGTCGTAATACATTTTCGTTCCTCCGTGTTTTTGAATTTGTGAAGTTGCAAAATCAAAAACAGCGGGAGGAGATCGTGCCCGATTCTCAATACCCTTTGCCATCTGCCTGTCCTCCTTGCAGGCATAAAAAAAGAGCCGGAGTAAATTACTCCAAGCTCTCGTTCATGCCTTTGTGTTAATTATGGGGGAAAATAGGCAGGTATAAAAAAAAGCCCCGTACCCATTACAGGCACGAGGCGTAACTCTCTCTATTCAATTTTATGCCGCTATCTCCCAGCATAGCCATTTTAACACTGGACAAGTCGGACTTTCAGTAGGGGAACCGTCGTATTTTCATCGGATTTTAGTCGGACTAAAATCCTGTCTTAGCATTCACAATAACACAATGCTTCTTCCTCCCGGGCACTTTCCAGGAAATCTTTCAATTTAGGAATGGCTGTTCCCCAAAGTGACAGACCAAATAACAGATATCGCTTCTTTCTTTCGGTCATAGTAGGTGCTGCGTTCCATATTCAAAACCTCCAGCATTTCTGATTCCCTGTACTTGAAGCGGTTGAGATATGCCTTTGAGATAATCTCACAGTACAGAGCGCCTTTATCTGGATATTCTCTGATTTTCAACATAGCCATATCTACCAGTTCAATGATCCACTTTGTCTCAAATAAGCTGCGAATGCGTTCTTCAAATCGTTCTCTCGCTTCATCCGGAGCAAAGTTCTCCAGATAAATCAATGCACCATCTAAGCTGTCACCGTAAGTACAAATAAGGGTATCACATACATCATTCGCACGATCAATGGTAGACCAGCACACCTCTCGATATATGGATAAAATCAGCTTTGCTCTTTCATACAGAACCTTCTCGTCAATGTTCTGCATCCGGCAAAGCATTCGAATACTGCTTAATACCTGTGTATTATATCTGCTCATTCAGAATCTCCTTTCAGCCTAATCCATAAAATAAGAATTCCTTTCTAACTCCTGTCACTTGGCTAAAGGGAAACAAATACCATGGGACAAGAATGACTATAACTTCCGATATTTGATTAAAATAACAGAAGTGAAATCGGAAGTTCTTGACTTTATAAAAGTTCCGATATATAATTAAGTGGAATTAAAACTTCTGTTATGATTCTTATTATAGCATTTTCCAGAAGTTTGTCAACAAATAATCGGAAGTTACGAATAAATATTTTTTGAAAGGAAGGATACTACCATGACATTTGGAGAAAAAATTAAAGAAGCTCGTTTGGCTATGAACCTATCTCAAACGGAGCTTGCCCAGATGACCGGCATTTCCGAAAGATCCCTTTACACCTATGAGCAGCTCGGAACACTCCCCAGAAAAAGCAACATCAGAAAACTTGCTGAAGCACTGCATATCTCTGTGTCCTATCTTTGGACGAATCTGAAACGGATAGCCAGAGCCATATAGATCAGGATATGTTTATTTTAGAGGCAAAGGAAAACTTCGGTTCAAAAGGAGCAAAAGAAGCTCAGGAAGTGTTGGGTCGTGTAAATTCTCTGTTTGCCGGTGGAGAATTGGACGAGGACGCAAAAGATGTATTCTTCCAGGCGATTATGTCAGTTTATATGGACTCTAAGAAAACAGCACGGGAAAAGTACACTCCGAAGAAATACAGAAAGCATAAAGATAAAGAGTAAAATCCTCAAGCACAGAATATGTTTTCTGTGTGCGATTCGGAGGTGAAGCAAATGAAAACGGCAGAGCATATCATTGAAACTGTCGATAAGCTTGTGCGAAAATATCACACCAGAGACCCTTACGAGCTATGTCAGCTGTTAGGTATCAAAATCCACTATTACGATTTACAGAAGAAATTGAAGGGCTTCTTCTATTACCAGTCCAGACAAAAGAATATCGTGATAGATCACAATGTGAACGGTATCCTGGAGCGTATATTAGTCGCACATGAATTAGGACACGCTGTCCTGCATACAAAAATCGCTATGATGCACGGCTTTCAAGAAATGGAAGTTTTTGATGATAGATCAATCGAAGAAAATGAAGCAAACTTCTTTGCGGCGGAGCTTCTGTTAGAAGATGGGAAAGTCCTGGAATGCCTTTCGGAACACACATTTTTTGAAACGGCTAAAATGCTCTATGTACCGGCAGCATTATTAGACTACAAATTCAGCCTGCTCCACGAAAAAGGAGAGCTGGTAAATTCGATGTATATTCGTAAAGCAGATTTCCTGAAAGAAGATCTTCATGCCTACGATAACGACATTGGTTATGGCGATATATGAATATCTATTTTTATATCTTTACAGAAAAAAGTCCACCAGTACGATGCGTAGTGCATCATGACTGGTGGACTTTTTGCTTCTTAAAGAATCAGTATATTGTGCTGCAAAAAAGAACCCCATAGCAGTTCACTCTGTACCGTCAATGGGCTTCTTTTTCATTATATCAATCAAGCTCCGCTTTTTTTATCATCTCTTGCTGGTCAATCAAGACATCAATCAACCTTTCCTACGGTTATCAATGTTGTTACATTACACTTTTTCAGTTTTGCAGCAATCTCATTATCAATGATGCTGTCGCATTTTGCATATGGGGTATCCAGTAAAAAATAGTCAAAGTTCTTTTCCAAGACGAATGCCAGTTTTAGAAGCATTGCCAAAGAAACTTTCGTCTGTCCAACTTCAACATGGCTCATATGATTGTTCGAGCAACCAACCAACGCACCCAAATCAGCCTGACTATAACCCTTTTCCAGTCGGGCAGCTCTAATGCGCTGACCAATCTTAACGTAATCAATTTCCGGTTGCGTTTCAATCACCTCCATGCTGTGTATGATTCTGCTATACATTATAAAATGTACCAAAAATCTCAACAACCAACATCGGGTGCAAGTTGCATTTATAAATGCAATATGATAAAATTTTATAGGCAGATTGCATTAAATGATAGAATGAAAAGAACCCCAAGACGACAATATGAGCTATCTTGAGGTTCTTTAAAATAAAAAATTCGTAGAGTACATTACTCCACGAATCGCATTCTTCTCTGTTTTTTTTTAGTTTATATCTTTATTTTACAAATTGTCGCACTGTTTGTCAATATGTTAGGGACATAAAACACGAGGTTTTGCACAAAAATCCATCTTAGAAAGTTCCAAAGTCACAATTTGCCGTCAGAATTATAGTCATATTGAAGGAGGTGTACCTTATGGCACGAAAAGGAGAAAATATTTACAAAAGGAAAGACGGCAGATGGGAAGGAAGATACATTAAGTCCCGATCTTCTACAGGCAAAGCCAATTACGGTTATGTTTATGCAAAGTCATATCGAGAAGTCAAGGCAAAACTTATCAGTCAAAGTTCGTGCACGAGTAATTCTGTCACTGTCGATCCAGAAATTAGCTCAGATCAATTTGAACAGGTTGCTATGGAATGGTTTCAAGCTATATGTCCTAAAGTGAAGGAATCTACAAGCAACAAATATAGGAATCTTCTCAGCTCGTATATACTTCCTGTGTTCGGAAGCAAACAATTGCGTGATATAACACACGAGTTTATTGAAACGCAGTGTAATTTTTTCCTTGTTTCTGGTGGATTAAAGGAGAATGGACTTTCCTCTAAAACTGTTTCAGATATTTTATCTCTAATTCGAAATGTCTTACAATTTGCCACCCGAAACGGGAAAGCCATTTCTTGTGACGCAGATCTATACAGATAAAACGTCAAACGAAGGAAATGAGAGTTTTGAGTCGTGCTGAACAGGAAAAATTATGCCAATACTTGTATTCTAATCTTGATTCCTGCAATATTGGTATATTAGTATGTTTATTCACTGGTCTCAGAGTAGGTGAAATTTGTGCGTTACGATGGGAAGATGTTTCATTCTCAGATTACACAATCCACGTGCATCAAACGCTCCAGAGAATCCAAGATAGAACCAACAGTGAATACAAGACAAGGATTGTTGTTACCACACCAAAAAGTGCTTGCTCCATCCGTACTATTCCAGTACCCCATGGCTTAATGACTATTCTTACAGCACACAAAGCTTCTTCTACTGCTACATCCTACCAATAGCGATCAGAATCCATTAGAACCAAGAACCAATGCAAAATCATTTTAAGAAGGTATTGAAAAACAGCGGAATCACCTCCGCAAATTATCACTCGTTACGTCATACATTTGCTACAAGGTGCATAGAGCTTGGATTCGATGTAAAAAGTCTCAGCGAAATATTGGGTCATGCCAGCGTGAATATTACAATGAATCGCTATGTACACCCATCCATGGATTTAAAAAGAGAAAATATGCAACGGCTTTCTGATTTATTAGCCGTCAAATAAATTGTCAACACCGTCAAATAATGCTGAGTTTTCAGTGTTTGGCGGTGTTTTTTCGTGGAGTAATGTACTCTACGAAAGAGTATACCCAGGAGGAGATTTATTGATTCAATTTGTAGGGCGAGATGCTTATAAGCAGTTTTGGAATTTTAGTAAAGATGAGAAAGAGAACTTGGCCACTCAATTGGCGATTGAGTTACCCGCACTCAGAGGAAAAGTTGGTGCATCACAAGAAGAAATTGCTTCGGCTGTTGGTATTTCACGACAAACTTATAGTGCCTACGAAAATCGGACACGCCCAATTCCATGGAGTTTATATCTAGCACTATTGTTTTATTTTGATTACATTCCAAGTACACATTATATGATTCGCCAGCTTGAATTATTCCCAAATGAAAGAAGTTATGGAAATAAGACTTAGAAGCAAACTTAAGAGTGTGTTGATAGTGCAGTATCTTAAAATTTTGTATAATAGGAATTGAAGTTAAATTAGATGCTAAAAATTTGTAATTAAGAAGGAGTGATTACATGAACAAAAATATAAAATATTCTCAAAACTTTTTAACGAGTGAAAAAGTACTCAACCAAATAATAAAACAATTGAATTTAAAAGAAACCGATACCGTTTACGAAATTGGAACAGGTAAAGGGCATTTAACGACGAAACTGGCTAAAATAAAGTAAACAGGTAACGTCTATTGAATTAGACAGTCATCTATTCAACTTATCGTCAGAAAAATTAAAACTGAATACTCGTGTCACTTTAATTCACCAAGATATTCTACAGTTTCAATTCCCTAACAAACAGAGGTATAAAATTGTTGGGAGTATTCCTTACCATTTAAGCACACAAATTATTAAAAAAGTGGTTTTTGAAAGCCATGCGTCTGACATCTATCTGATTGTTGAAGAAGGATTCTACAAGCGTACCTTGGATATTCACCGAACACTAGGGTTGCTCTTGCACACTCAAGTCTCGATTCAGCAATTGCTTAAGCTGCCAGCGGAATGCTTTCATCCTAAACCAAAAGTAAACAGTGTCTTAATAAAACTTACCCGCCATACCACAGATGTTCCAGATAAATATTGGAAGCTATATACGTACTTTGTTTCAAAATGGGTCAATCGAGAATATCGTCAACTGTTTACTAAAAATCAGTTTCATCAAGCAATGAAACACGCCAAAGTAAACAATTTAAGTACCGTTACTTATGAGCAAGTATTGTCTATTTTTAATAGTTATCTATTATTTAACGGGAGGAAATAATTCTATGAGTCGCTTTTGTAAATTTGGAAAGTTACACGTTACTAAAGGGAATGTAGATAAATTATTAGGTATACTACTGACAGCTTCCAAGGAGCTAAAGAGGTCCCTAGCGCCTACGGGGAATTTGTATCGATAAGGGGTACAAATTCCCACTAAGCGCTCGGGACCCCTTGTAGGAAAATGTCCTAAGTGTGGCAACAATATTGTATTAAAAAAATCGTTTTATGGTTGTTCAAATTATCCTGAATGTACCTTCACTTTAGCTGAAACATTTTAGAAAGAAAAAACTCACCAAAACAAAATGTAAAAAGAATTACTAAGAGGGAAAAGAAACCCTAGGTAAAAGGAATCAAAAACGAAAGATAGAAGTCCTACAATGCCGTTGTAAAAATCGGAGAAAAGGGATATATTGATTTTATCTCTTTTTCAAAATAAGCATAAAAGCCCTTTAAAGAGGGCTTTTATATATTAATCACAAATCACTTATCACAAATCACAAGTGATTAATCACAAATCACTTGTGATTTGTGATTCCTAATGATACAATATTACTATACAAAAAAAGAATGGGGCGTAGTTATGGAGAAGGAAGAACTCAAAATACTTGAAGAATTAAGACGTATTTTAAACAGTAAAAATGAAGCGATTGTTATCTTAAACAATTATTTTAAAGGTGGTGTTGGAAAGTCAAAATTATCGACTATGTTTGCTTACTTGACAGACAAATTTAATTTAAAAGTTTTAATGATCGATAAGGACTTACAAGCAACATTGACAAAAGACTTAGCAAAAACATTTAAGGTAGAATTGCCACGTGTTAATTTTTATGAAGGACTGAAAAATGGAAACTTGGCTTCTTCTATTGTTCATTTGACTGATAATTTAGACTTGATCCTGCACGTTTGATTTGATGTTACTGCCAAAATTAACTCGCTCATGGACTTTTGAAAATGAAAGTAGATTGCTTGCTACTCTTTTAGCACCTTTAAAAAGTGACTATGATCTCATTATTATTGATACTGTACCAACGCCAAGCGTTTATACAAATAATGCAAATCGTGGCAAGTGATTACGTTATGATCCTTACAAGCAGAAGAAGAAAGTACAAACAACATTCAAAAACTATATTTCCTATTTGATTGATTTACAAGAACAGTTTAACCCTGGACTAGATATGATCGGTTTTGTTCCTTATTTAGTTGATACGGACAGCGCAACGATAAAATCAAACCTGGAAGAACTGTACAAGCAACATAAAGAAGATAACTTGGTTTTCCAAAATATTATCAAGCGAAGTAATAAAGTAAGTACCTGGTCTAAAAACGGAATTACAGAACACAAAGGCTATGACAAAAAGTTTATCCATGTATGAGAACGTATTTTTTGAAATGCTTGAGCGAATCATTCAATTAGAAAACGAAAAAGAATAGAATCACAAATCACAAGTGATTAATCACAAATCACTTGTGATTTGTGATTGTTGATGAATAAAATAAAGAATAAGAAGAAATAGAAAGAAGTGAGTGATTGTGGGAAATTTAGGCGCACAAAAAGCAAAACGAAATGATACACCAATCAGTGCAAAAAAAGATATAATGGGAGATAAGACGGTTCGTGTTCGTGCTGACTTGCACCATATCATAAAAATCGAAACAGCAAAGAATGGCGGAAACGTAAAAGAAGTTATGGATCAAGCCTTAGAAGAATATATACGGAAATATTTACCTGACAAACTTTAAAAGGAGTGAAAATGAAATGGCAGTTACGTATGAAAAAACATTTGAAATAGAGATCAATTAACGAATTATCGGCAAGCGTTTATAATCGAGTATTAAACTATGTTTTGAACCATGAATTAAATAAAAAATGACTCTCAATTATTGGAAGTCAATTTATTAAACCAATTAAAGCTTGCAAAACGTGTAAATCTTTTTGATTATTCTTTAGAAGAATTACAAGCCGTTCATGAGTATTGGCGGTCAATGAATCGTTACTCAAAACAAGTTTTAGAAATAAAAGAGGAAGTAGGCTTAATATGGCAAATATAGTCAATTTTACTGACAAACAGTTTGAGAATCGCTTAAATGATAATTTAGAAGAATTGGTTCAAGTAAAAAAGCGGTTGAATCGCCAACCGCTTTTACTTGGTGGGCAATCAGGGTCAGGGAAAACCAGTTTGCGAAGAAGATGATTGAGCAGGCAGGAACAAAGTGATAAATTCAAATTGTGAGGGAAAATACAGATGAATCAAGGAAGAATTATTGTGATTACAGGCTCACCGGGGACAGGAAAAACAAACAACTGCGTCAATTGTCGCAAAGGAAATCAGATATGGATAAATCAGTGCATATGCACACCGATGACTTTTTTCATTACTTAAGCAAAGGCGCAATACCACCACATTTGCCAGAATCCAACAAGCAAAATCTGGTTGTCATTGAAGCCTTTTTAGAAGCTGCAAAGCGATATGCTCGTGGCGGATATGATGTAATTGTAGATGGGATTGTCGGGCCATGGTTTTTGGAGCCATGGAAAGCTCTTGTTCGGGAACATTATGAGGTGCATTATATTATTTTAAGGGCAAGTAAGGAAGAAACCTTAAAGCGGGCTGTTGAACGCTCAAAGTTAGACCGAAAAACAAATATCGATTGGTAGAAACAATGTGGGAGCAATTTTGCAATCTGGGAATATATGAATCGAATGTTGTTAGATACGACCAATTATTTCCATTCAAGAAACATGTTTCCGCAGTACAAGAAAAAATCGCAAGTAGGGCAGCATTGTTGTCTTAGCTCTGCACTATATAGAGGACATAGTGGAAATATTTCAAAAAGTGTATAGACATTAAAACCAGGTGGAATTTTTCTTTTTAATATCGAACACCCTGTTTTTACCGCAGGAGTTGGGCAGGATTGGATTTATACAGATGATGGGAAACCGCAATATTGGGCGATTGATAATTACTTTATAACAGGAGAACGAAATACACATTTTTTAGGATGTGATGTAGTAAAACAACATACACACACTTACACAGATTATAATGGGATTGCTGAACAATGGGTTTGAGCTTAAAGTTGTAGAGGAAGCAGACTTTTTAGAAGAATTTGATCCACGCTATAACGAAGAAGGTGTATCAGAACTTGATGAACAATTTGAGCGGTTGCCAGACGGACACGAAGCAAAACGCAGTTACTATTTAGGCTTCCGACAAGCACAAAGTGAAGCAAGACCAAACATTGTTATTAGTCTATTGAAGTTA
>ENA-OQIY01000051-OQIY01000051.1-human-gut-metagenome-genome-assembly--contig:-NODE-51-length-11700-cov-0.802644_pt1 | contig 11700 bp, 12 predicted proteins | sample MGYA00242592_ERZ504757 | MGnify/ENA primary metagenome ERZ504757 (study PRJEB26092, sample SAMD00036366) | human gut metagenome | host: Homo sapiens | study: EMG produced TPA metagenomics assembly of... | reverse complement strand
TACCTGGAAGAAATGGAATATTGAATATTGGTAGCAGTGTGGCCGCTGCCTGTATCCATCCACGTATTCCGGCTATTTTCTTTGTATTCGTAAGTTCTTTTTCTTATTCCAATTCCGACACACTCCAGACATAATTTAATTGCTTTCCCAAGCACAGCAGCCGCTTCCCCTCTGACGGCGCCATAGCCCATCATCGCTATGCCTGTGATAACTAGAACAATTTGAGATATTTTTCTGCATTTCAAAATGTGGTTGCTCCTTTGATTTTATTGATTGACCAGCTGACTCTGATATTATACAATAGCTGTTGTAAAATCATTGTTAAGAAATGGGCAGGTGAAAAAAATTTTGAGATTATTAATCGTGGAAGATGAGAAACAAATGTGTGACACAGTTGCCAGAAGTCTGTACGCCGCCGGGTACGAGGTAGATACCTGCTATGATGGGGCGGAGGCTCTGGAATGCATCCTGGCAGAAAATTATGATCTGATTGTCCTGGATCTCAATCTGCCCGGCATGGACGGAATGGATCTTCTAAAAGAGCTCCGGAAGGAAAACGAAGAAACGAAGGTGCTGATCTTATCTGCAAGAGGACAGATTGCAGACAAAGTAGAAGGACTCGATGCCGGGGCAAATGATTATATGGAAAAGCCGTTCCATCTGCAGGAGCTGGAAGCGCGGATCCGCAGTCTGACGAGAAGAAAATTTGTACAAAAGGATGTCTGTCTGGAAAGTGGCGGGATCAAATTCGATACCATCAAACGAGAGGCCTATGCCAACGGAACCCTGGTTCCCCTGACAAGAAAAGAAAACGGCATTTGGAATATCTGCTTCTTCACCTTGCAGACCGGTAAGCCAGGAAGAATTGATCGAGCATGTCTGGGATGCCTCCGTGGACAGCTTCAGCGGATCCATCCGCGTCCATATGTCTTCTCTTCGCCGAAAGCTCAGGGCGGTACTTGGATACGATCCGATTTTAAATAAAGTAGGCGAAGGATATCAAATACGAGAGGAGTCCGACCGATGAAAAAAATATCACTGCAGTGGAGACTTACCTGTATCATTACCCTGTATATTGCGGTCATCTGTGGATGTCTGACCCTGCTTGTCTATAAAAACGGAATTTATTATATCGATTCCCTGCAGGAGACCGTAGATGCCCGGGGCGATGATGCCGGAGATCAGGGCGGAGACGGTACCGCAGACGGTTCCGATCAAATCTATATCAGCATTCCGGAGGACAAGTGGGATGAATTTGCCAGAGATTTCTCTGTTCAGGTGTACAACAACAAAGCAGACTACAAAAGAAACAGCCTGATCCTTTCCGCTTTATTGGCCCTTCTTGGCGGTGTCGCTACCTATTTTATCAGTGGCCATGCGCTCAGACCCATTCGTGAGTTCTCCGAAAAAATCGAGGAGGTGCAGGCACAGAATCTGGCCGATTCGCGCATTGAAGAAAACAAAGTAAAAGAGCTGAACCAGCTTCGTATTTCGTATAACAAGATGCTGGAACGTCTCGCAGATGCTTTTGAAATCCAGAGACAGTTTACGGCAAATGCAGCACACGAGCTTCGCACTCCACTGTCTGTCATGCAGGTACAGCTCGATTTATACCATTCCACCCCGCATCCCGGCAATGACGCCGACACCTTACAAACACTGAAAATGGTGACGGAGCAAAACGGCCGACTCAGCAAAATGGTCAAGACACTGCTCGATATGAGTGAGCTTCAAACAGTAAGCAGGGATGAAACCATTGCCGTTGATGCCCTCGTCGATGAAGTACTGGTGGATCTGGAACCGCTTGCCCAGGAAAAGGAGATAAAACTGATCGGGAACTGTAAAGATACCACGATGGTCGGAAGTGACATTTTGATTTACCGGATGGTATACAATCTTGTTGAGAATGCAATCAAATACAACCATTTCGGCGGACAGGTTACCGTAACCGCATACCGGAGCGGAAAAAACATCTGCCTGTCCGTAGAAGATACCGGAAGCGGAATCCCGGCTGAATTAAAAGAACGCATATTTGAACCATTCTTCCGCGTAGATAAATCCAGAAGCCGCCAGCTTGGCGGAGTAGGCCTTGGGCTGGCCCTGGTTCGTGAAATCGTGCGCGTACATGACGGCAGAATAACCGTTCAGTCCAGCCCGTCCGGCGGAACGATCTTTGAGGTAGTCTTTACACAGTGACATCATCCCAAAAGCCAGTCGATGACATTCAGCGGATAGCAAAAAATCTAGAGCTGGCACTCTAGATTTTTCTGGCTTACTTGAAAATATAATTGCTTTTCTTAGCTATTCATATACTAACACGTTTTTCTTTTAAAATCAACTTGAAAATATGAATTGCTCAAAATATATTTTTATGCTATCATGGATTTGCTGTCGACTCTTTCCAGCGGAAGGAGGTGACTTATTTGGAATACATAATTGCTTTTCTTATTTCTGTATTGGCATCTATAGTTGGCTACTATATTTGCAAGTGGTTAGACAGAAATGACAGACAGCACTAGCCCAAACGGAATAGTCCACCTTAACGGACTTGAGAATCCTGAAGCTGGCACTTCAGGATTCTTTTATTTCTGATCCTTTTTCTTTAAGAAAATCGCAAGGGTCGAGTAAACGCACCCCTTACGATCGTGCGCCCCTCACAGATCCGGACGTGCGGCTTTTCCGCATCCGGCTCTTTGCGAAACGAATTGTTCACGTTATCATTCATATACACTGACATAGATCCGAGGTCTTACCAGCGGATAGCTGTTATTCATCATATTGAGAAATCTTATCCAGTTATAGCTTTTCTTCTGGCTTCTCCGATTCAAACAATAAAACAGGCTTTTCATAATATTATATCGGAATGCTGTTATACTCTTTGAATTGTCAGTGATTCCATAGTAATGGTAATAACCAGTCAGTATCTGATTGAGTTTTGTTATAATCTCCTTCAGACTGTGTGTCCTCATTCTCGCTAACAGCAGATTGATCTCTCTGCATTTCTTTGCAAATTTCTTCTTACTGGTTTTCCTCTTTACCCTGAATCTACCATTCCTGCTCTGGGAACAGTAGTGTGTAAAACCCAGAAAGGTAAAGGTCTCTGGCTTCTTTCCGAGTTTCTGGCATCTTGCCTTCGCATAACGCCCAAACTCTATCAGACGACTCTTTTCTTCCTCAAGGCTTAATCCAAAGTATTCCATTCTATGTTTCAAGTGTTCATAGAACCATTCTGCATCTGATTTATATTGGAATGTCACTACAAAATCATCAAGCATAAACCACCAGACCTGCATAACCTTTGTACTATTTATATTCTAGCACCATTCCAGTGCTTTGGAGAGCTTTGTGGTATCGCCGCCGATCTCAACGGTGATGCCCTGGATTCTGGAGGCCATTTGCGTAACCACTCCTTGCCGGCATGAAAAAAGCCCATCTGTACGGAGCAGACAGACTAAAAATGGGTATAAAAATGTCCTGCCAGCTTTCACCAGCAGGGTTGATTAGAATTTTTACTTGTAAAGGTCTTCCAGCGTTATCAGCCGAACTTCACCTCGCTCTTGTGCCTGAAGAAGTCCATCTGTGAATCCGCCTTTCGAGAAGATATAGTAGTGATAGTTGTTGCCCTTTCCAAAAACTGAGGCATAATCCCGAATCAAATCGAGTTCATCCACACCGATTTTCTCATTCCGGTATTTGCATGAACCGATGATATAGTCTTTGCCCTCAACAGGAGTTCCGACGATATCAATCTGTATCTGCTTTTTCTTCTTCGGGTCTGTCCCCCACCACTGGCCGATTTCACTCAGCTCAATAGGAAGGCTATCCGAATAATAGAGCAGGTAATCCTGACACATCTTCTCATAAATTAGACCCATGTAATCAGGAAGATACTGCTTTACAGCGTGTGGATAGGTCTTTGCAATTCTGCCAGAGTCAATGGCACTCATATTGATTGGCACAAACCGATACCAGAAACGGAAGAAGTTATCAGCCAGCAGATAGATGGTTTTCTTACCCGGTTTTTCTGTAATCGTTGTTTCTTTCTTCGCAATGCCAAGGTCGATCAGCGTTTTCAGGTACTTCGATACGACCGAGTTTTCCTCGCCGACCTTCATCTTGATATCGTTCATTCGTGAAGCACCTTCTGCAATCGCTTTAATGATTGCATTATAAATGGCCGGCTCCCGGAGTTCCTGCTTCAGTAAGTTCCCCGGTTCCTCATACAGATAGCTGGAGCGGTCAAAGAAATTATCCAACAGAGCTTCATCCACACTATCTCGCACATCCAACTTATTGATATAGTGGGGAACTCCTCCCGTGATCCCATAAATCAGGGAATTGTCTTCTGCAGACAGATTTGGGTGGAACACAGCGGTTTCTTTATAGTCTAGCGGCTCAATCTTAAACTGGCCAGTACGTCTGCCATACAACGGACTTTCCTTTCCAAGCACCTGACTCTCCATGAAGCTCATAGAGGAGCCGCAAAGAATCAGGTACATCTTGGACTCTGTCCATTTGTGGTCGATGATGTGCTGCAGCATCGCTGAAATAGCTGGTTTTGCTTTTGCAAGATAAGGATACTCATCAATGACAAAGACAATCCTCTTTTCCTTTGAAAGTGCTGTCAGCTCATCCAAAGCTGCATCATAGGACCTGAACTCCGGTGCAGACTCCATATCTGGCCGCTCAAAACTCATGATTGACTTTGAGAGAGCCTCCAGATTTTCCTTTCCTGTAGTGTTCAATGCAGAAAAGAAAATGGTAGGCTTATCTTTGCAGAACTCGTTGATCAGTGCCGTTTTACCAACACGCCGTCTGCCGTAGATGACAATGCACTCAAACTTATCACCTGCATACCGTTTATTCAGTTTCCGCAACTCATCCTCACGGCAATAGAATTGACTCATCTGCTCACCTCCAATAATTATACTCGTGAGTTAGTAACTCGTAAGTTACTTCTTTACGAGTATAATAAATCAGATAGTCTGCAAAGTCAAGTAAAATAAGGTAACGATAAGTACATATGTTGCCTTCCATCCTGACCACGATGTCGGCCCTCTGGTTCTTTTGGGATTTCGGCGCTCACTAGCTATCCCTGTTACCTTGCTGTCTACGCTTAGCCTGCAGCGTTGCCGCGGCAGACTCAAGACTCGCTTCAAATGCTGTGGTTAGCAGCTTATTTGATGGGGCTTCCACCCACCGGACTATATACCTTAGCTGGACGCACGGTCTGACCCCAATGTGGTCAACTCATCCTATCAGCGGAGTGGAGTAAAAAGTTATTTACTATCATTCATTATGAGCTGCAAAACAGCAGGTGTATAGTTACCCAAGAATTAAGCGCTTACGTTGTATGTACCAAAGGTGGATGAACATTTCGTTGGAAGTCTGGCAGTGATTCCGTTGCAGTTGATGGGATATTATGTTTCTGTGGCGAAAGGACTGGATGTGGATAAGCGAGGAATTTGGCAAAGAGTGTTACAGTAGAATAATAACATAATCAGGAAACAGGTGCGAAAAATTTTCGAAATAAGCAGAATGGCAAATTCAAAAAATTTCCCGCACCTATTAACTATTCTGTAAAGTTCATAAAAGGGATATCATAAGCAGCATAAGGTGATGCAGATGTAATTAAGGAAATTGTTGGGCGCAAATAGGATAACAATAATGCCGGTGCATTTTGTTTTAATAATTTCTCACTATGTTCTGCATCAACCTTCTCTGGATTCCACCGAAACAATGCAGCTTCTTCAGCCTCAATAAAAAATGGAGAGGAGTTCGTCTTTTTTTCCGATCAGAAGATTCAAAACAACCACGGCTGAATTTTCTTCCGGTCCAGGTTGTGTTTCCACATGTGATTCCAGAGATATATTTATTTGGGAAGCATCTTCTGTTTCGAATCCATTATTTAATGCAAAAGAGAGTTTTAAAAGGGAAGGATTGCTAAACTGAAATGAACTAACCATACATTCTCCTTTCTTACTAAGCTGCTTCCGTTAAATTATTTTCCGGAAGCTCTGTGTCTTTTTGTGCTTTTTTATATGAATAACCGGTTTCAGAAATGTCTATCATTTCATGCACATAAACAGCTTTATTTAAAATAGCTTTGTGCATATTTATAAAAGAAGCCTTTGATGTAAGTGAAATATAGGCGGATGCTCGCATTAGAACTTGTACTGGTGCCGCATTCTTTTCTTTTTCAATCATTAAATCAAGATTAGAAAGATCCAGATCTTTAAATTCTACTCTTGTATTAGAACCTTCTTTGTGGATAATCATACTGGAAGCTATTTCTTCAAAATAACGCTCTTGTTCTTGAAGATACTCAACGGTCGGATGAAGAATATTCTGTCGAAGTCGTGAAGAATCTTCCTTAGATAAAATAATGGGACCTGTCATAACAGTATTGCGCATAATATTCTCCTTTCAATACCCTAATAAGTCAGCGGTCTGTTGTTCAAAATAATTTTTCACATACTGACTGTCCTTAATAAGGTCAATATACATGTATGTATTTACCGCATCAATATTCTTGCCCATCTCTTTAAATCCAATTTTTTTGTACCAGTCCACTTTTTCAGGTACTGCATTCAGGGTAATAAAACGAATTGGTAAAAAATCAGTCCATTGCCGTGCTTCATTAATAATTTTTTCTAATGTTTTTGTCCCAATTTTATTCTTTTGATATTTTGTTCCTATTGCCAGATAATTTATATACAAACTGGGAAGAAATTCTCCAAAATCATCAATTTGATAATCAGATATTTCTGAAATACAATCATAAAAAGCGACATCCCGAAAGGTTATCATATAGTATCCCACTACGAGTGACTTATATTCAATTTCATATGCATAACACTGTTGCAGCAGTGTGGCAAAATAGGAATTTTCAACATACTCATTAATCGCAGGATTCCCACAATCAAAGTTATTAACCGCAGATGTCATCAATTTATATTGAAGCTCTGCCATATCTTCACCCTTTCTTTTGGTTTAATTAATAGTCTGTATTTTACCAAGACAGATCATTTGTGTTAAAATCCATAAAAATAATTAGAATTCTTACTTTTTTTATGCTAATTTGGCATGCGTGATCAGCTTCACCTAAAAACACTATATCTTAAACTTCGGCACAAATATGCGTGGATTATTAGTGGCAATGTAAGACATTTCCATGCCTTTACCGGTAGTTTCTCTTATTAGATATGGGGTAATCCCTATCCCCTATATCAAACCCTGCGTGCGTTATTAACGCATACAGATCTTCTCTTTATATTTCATACTTTATTAGAATACAAACGTACATTATACTAAATTCCCCAGTCCACACATTACTTTAAGTATATCACAAGTCAGCAAATAAATCATCTTTGTATAAAATTATTTTCGGAGAAATTATGAAAGAAAAATCGTTTGTAAAAAAATAAAATTATAATGATATCACAATTAAGAACAATACGGACAACTGGAAATGTAAAAATCAGGATTTTTACCCTGATACTATTGACGAATGCGAATTAGAGCGGATGAAAGTAATGCAATTAAACGAAGTACAAAAATTAGTGCGGAGTTCATATAAAGGAACAGTAACAAGTTTGCTTTAATTTTCAGGTATGTCAGAGCGGCGAAATCAGTTGAAAGCGGCGGAGCGCTTCCTGATCCTGCCATTGCTGTGTTGCAGCTGTTTTTTCTGTATTCATAGTATAACTGCCTCCTTTTGAGACAACTATACCAGCAGGCAGTGCGTCAGACGAATCAAAGCAGGTGCATTGCTTTACCAGCGGATCGGAACCAGAAATCCGCCGTTGTTATAGATCAGACGCAGGATACGTTCCAGCCAGTCTGAATGCTTTTTACTGACTGCATCGAGCAGGGAAACTTTTGAAAAAAGGATGCCCCGGCCGCAGGCCAGCAGATGGAATCCAGCCGTACGCAGATATCCTTCGATCCGGGTAAGGTTTTCTACAAACCACTGCATCCAGCGCCGCATGGTGGAAAAGGACGGATAATCTTCTGAGTCCAGATTCTCTGGGCGTACTACTTCATCCAGAACCCCGGAGATGACCTCTGCTTCGTAGTGTTTGTAAGGCACCAGGCAGTCCGGAAGTTCCGTATGATAGGAGTGGCAGATGGGGCACATATGGGAAGTTTCACTGCTCTCAACAAAAAATACCAAAATCCTCCTTGAGGACCAGTGTGTAATCTGATATAATAATCATGGTTATATGACCAGGATCTCAGAGTACACAACTTGTCAGGGAGGGTGCTCTGGGTTCTTTTTCTTTCTGTAGACTACTGACAGTATACAGATCAATCCAGAGACATGCAAGAAGATCATAATAGCGTTAATTTAAGGAGTCAACAACACTTGATCTAAAAGGCCTTGCATCACATCGATGAAAGATCTCATTATATTGTTATATCAATATGTCGCTCTCTGGCTTAATCCCCTTGTATTTCTTTCAAAAATTTAATAGCCTCAATTCCAAGGAACCGAGGCTATTACGCGTATATTTCTTCTCTATTCAATTCAATTACTCCTTTTCCAAAAAAAATTTAATAAAATCAGCTATCTTTTTTCCAGCAGTCTTACGCTGCTTGTGCGATTTTTCTCCTTTTATACAATTTTTAATCTCTTTTTTGATTTCTTCTTGTATTTCATTTTTCAATAAACTTTCCACTTCATCCTTATCAATAATGGGATCCTTTTGTGTTTTCCTTAATGTTTCACAGACAATTTTTATACGCTCTATTTTCCCTTTTTCTTTTAATTTTGTACCAAGCAAATAAACGACACCTATAATAACAGCCAATGCTATAACTATTACTCCAACTGCAATTATTGCTCCAAGTTTCAAACAAAACTCCTTCTTATCCGGAGCATATGTTATCATTTCAGAGAGGATTCGGGGACATTCAACCACCTCCTGACCCAATCAGTGCCACAGAATAGTTACTATTTAAATTCTACCTCGTTCGCATTTTTATGTCAATATATTTTAAAAAGCTTTTTAATATCCTTTTTTGTTGTATGTTTTTCTGACACTTTAAAATTTCTGTTAAAGTTTTTCGATATATTTTTGTGCACTTTTATTTGTCATCCATTGGAGTATATGATATGATAATTTTATATTAGATCGTACAAGTGCTTCTATTTTTTAGGGATTTCATTTCCCTTAAAGCAATATTTCAACCACTTAACCCCACCCAAATCATGGTCCTTACGTACCAAACTTGCTGAAAGGAATAATACTTATGAACGATGTAATCTCACAGCTAAAAAACAACAATAAACTTATCAATATTATACGCTGTTATCCACAGATTTCAAAAGCTGCCTTGGCAGAGTATCTTAAAGTTTCCTGGCCGACTGTATCCACTAATATTGAAGTTTTAAGGAAAAGTAATATTTAAGTGCTTCCAGCCCCTTACTGATCAACCCGGATTTCGCGCATATGATTGGTATATCTGTTGGATCTGCACAGACAAAACTTACTATAATTGAACATGAATTTTTCTCCTATTTCCAGCGAAAAATTTGGCCGCGTTTTGTCCGATCTGGATATCTTTTGTGATGCACGTGAGTATATGGATGAAAACAGAAAAGAAATTACCAATTACATTTTCTTTCAAACTCCAGACAATCTCTTTGAACTGCAGACAAAATTAGATGATATCATTGCCGATATTATAAAGTTGGTAGAAAAACAGGATCAATTCCATATGAATATTATTTCAATTGGAATTGCTTTTACAGGTGCCATCGACAATGTCACAAAGAAAATTGTAAAGTCCCATAACCTTGAATTTTTGTCGGATAAACCGCTGAATACTATTATTTATCCAAATCGCCTGGACTTTTTCGACCAAAAAGGAATCAATATCTACATTGATAATAATTCCAATACGTCTGTCGTGGCTGAAAAATATAATATGTATAATCCTGAAAGTACTAACTACAAATATCGTGACAAAAAAAAATATGCTGATCCTTTATCTCGTGCGGTGGTAGTGCGGGCGGCATGATTTTTAATAACAGTTTATACCATGGTGCTACAAATTTTGTCGGTGAACTCGGTCACTTGGAGTTACCACCCTATCCTGCTATAGAGTTTAAAGCCGTGGAAAGCTGTTGTTCCTGCGGGAGTTCTGAATGTTTAGACTATCGGATTCGAAATGATGTTTTTGAGATGACGAAAGCTGAATTTTCAGAATTGACTTCTGCTAATATTAAAAACTATTTAATGGATAATCCAAAGAAATTTGAAATTTTCACATATTATATTGGAAAAGTCACTAATCTGCTCATCAATCTCCTTAACTTAGATTTAATTGTTTTCACCGGAAAATTCAAAGAAATTGCAGATTATATGTGGCCATTGCTTTATAAGTACATAAATGCTAATAAGCTATCCTATATTGCTAATGAGTGTGAACTTAAATCTTCTAGTCTCGGTCCTACAGCACCATCTATCGGTGTTGCTTATTTTGTGCTTATTTTGATAAGCTGGGAGAAGATATTAATTGGAATTTCTGATCTGTCCCTTCAACATCAAGAGCCGCGATCTCGCGCGGCTCTCCTCTATCACAAGTTTCCAATTAGATTCTTTATCTGAAAACGTCAAAACACAAGTGTAAGCATTTGGGTCTGCCCCTGTTAAAATGGCGGTGTTACTGAATGAAAAAGATTATTATAAATTTTGCACTGCCCAATGCTATGCGGGGTCTGACCGTGCGTCCAGCTAAGGGTATATAGTCCGGTGGGTGGAAGCCCCATCAAATAAGCTGCTAACCACAGCATTTGAAGCGAGTCTTGAGTCTGTTACGGTAACGTGCAGGCTAAGCGTAGACAGCAAGATAGCAGGGATAGCTATGGAGCACCGAAATCCCAAAGTATCAGAGGGTCGACACCGTGGTCAGGGTGGAAGACAATATATGCACTTATCGTTATGGTGAGATTTTGCATGCCTCTGCGGTGTTGTTGAAACTATTCATGTCAGACAGGGACTATATGTCAACTGGAGAGGACCTGCATTTTCTTTTCAGAGTGTGTAAATGAAAAGTATGTCCGCCAACCAAAAGAAGAAAGACAAACGAAGTGCAGGTAGTCGGAGGCCCGAACAGTACCGGTGAAGGTATGAACAAAATAAATACTGGAGGGAAGTCGAGAGAGAACTGTGCCTCGCAGTTCTGGCCTGCGAAACTATATCAAAGAGGAAACATTAGCTATACACAGAGATAGGGGAACTAATGGAAACGAAATTGGCGAGAATATCACAATTATCAAAAGAAAACCCAGATATGGTCTTTACATCACTGGGGCATCTTATCAATAAGGAGATGCTTGAGAACTGTCATGTCCAGATGGATGGAACGAAAGCCGTAGGAATAGATGGAGTTACCAAAGAAGAATACGGAAGAAATCTGGAAGAAAATCTAGAAGCCCTTATAGAAAGTCTGAAGAAGAAATCCTATAAGCCTAAACCAGCAAGACTGGTAGAAATACCAAAGGACAATGGGAAACCAGACATTAGGAATCCCAAGTATATGGGACAGACTGATACAGCAATGTATTCTGCAAATACTGGAACCGATTTGTGAAGCAAAATTTCATGAGCGAAATAATGGATTCAGACCATACAGGTCAACGCAAAATGCGATTGCTCAATGCTATAAAATGGCACAACTGCAAAATCTGCA
>ENA-OQIY01000050-OQIY01000050.1-human-gut-metagenome-genome-assembly--contig:-NODE-50-length-11822-cov-0.738863_pt1 | contig 11822 bp, 9 predicted proteins | sample MGYA00242592_ERZ504757 | MGnify/ENA primary metagenome ERZ504757 (study PRJEB26092, sample SAMD00036366) | human gut metagenome | host: Homo sapiens | study: EMG produced TPA metagenomics assembly of the... | reverse complement strand
TATAATCGCTCATTACTACACCTTGCATCTGTGGTCATGACCATTTGAATGTAATTCATTCAATTCTTTTTCATATATTTCACTGATAACTTCATTACATTCTCTATCAATACGTACTACCTGTTGACTTACTGTAGCTCTACCACCTGCAATAACACGTGTCTTAGTAATAGTTTTGCGATTTTTATCACAAAACATACCTTCAGTATTTACATTATTTTCTTCTAATATTTGCTTTAAATTTAAAGCACCTTTATCTTCGCCTAAAATACCTACAGCAAAGCTTTTCCTCCAATGTAGCTACATTATTAACTACATTAGCAGCACCGCCAGCCACTGTTTTTTCTTCTGACTCTATCAATACTAAAACTGGCGCTTCACGAGAAATACGAGAAATATCACCTTTTTAAATATATATCAGCAATCATATCACCAATAATTAAAATGCGTTTTCCCTTAAATTTTTCTACAAAATTAATCAATTCCGGCTTCATAAATTCACCTTTTTTCTCTATATATTAGAAATTCAAGAAATTAAAATGTAAACTCCATTTATCTTTTTTCTGTTCATATTTTAATTCAGTTTCTACACAATGCCAATCATGATACCAATAATAATCTAAATCTCTTAAACGAAGCTGATCAGAAGCATCATATCCTGTTGCTACAACAAAGCGATTTTTATCATCTATAGCATAACTTAGACCTGCGGATACTTTTTTGGAATAATCTTCCAATCCATACTGGAATAAAGTATTTTCTGCACTAACTCTTGAATAATGATATCCTGTATAAGCTACTAATCTATCAGTTAATTCACCAAGTAAAGTCACATCATAATACAAACTATTATAATTGCTATCATCATAATCTTCATAAACTAAGCGATAACCTATGCTTGGAAATAATCTAAATTTACCTTCTGTATCTAAATTTATAGGATCATGATGGAGAGATAAATTATGTTCACGATGCCAACTTTTAATATTATTTTCTTCCCATAAACCATATTCATTATACAAATTAAAACTAAGTGGTGTATCACCTATTCTACTGCCATAATTATATACATATGCTATATTTTTTTCTAACCAACGATCATCATCATCTTCATATTTACCATTTTCTACTTTAAAAGTACTACCTGCATTATTCCAAGCTACACCATAAATATTTCTCATATCATGCTTAGTAGTATATTTTAAATCAGCATAAGCTTTTACATTATCCATCAGTGGTGCATCTAATTTATAACCGATAGATAAACCATCATCATCATTATACGAATACGCAGTGGTATCCATTGATTTTTTCCATCGCTATTAGTACCTATTTTAGTACTATATTCATCTGTTTGATAAATAACTTGACCTTTGATCAAAAATTTCGCATTATATGCTACCATATGGTCATCAGGATAAATTTCAATTTTCTCAGCAGTCAAACAGTAATCTGGTTTTTTCGCAGGACAACGTGTCATCGTGCCATTGTAAATTATATAGTAATCAGGATAAAATTCTACTTGTTCCCCTGAAATATATCTATTATCTACACGACCTTTTACATTATTCATTACACCAGTTTTTTCATTATAATTATATTTTGTTTTCTCACTGTTGATATCAAGTGTTGGGTTAGCTACCTGCATAACATGAGCAGGAACAGGAATATCCACATCACCTGTATTTAAATTACCATTTGCATCTTCAGTAATCATGCGTGAATAATTCTGAGTGATTTTTACATTACCCTTACCATATACTTCACCTGTTACTGAGTCATACATAATATCATTACCCTCAAAAATAATTGGTGCTTCTTGAGGATTTTGTTATAACAATGCCTTCTTTTTCATATTGATGCATCTAATTCTGCTTTAAATTCATTAATAGCTTTATTTTTTTCTTTATCTCTAGCTTCACGACGTTGGTCTTCAACATAATTTAAGATTTCAACATCAGTATCTGAAGCTAATACTGGCTGATTATATGTACATAAAGATAATGCACTTAATGATATCGCCCACAATATTTTTTTCTCTATTTTCATTAAAATATTCACCTATCTTAAAATAAATTTAACTAAATACACTTAAATTATTATACCATGATAATATCTTCTTTGCCGAATTACTTTTCGCTAAAATCTAAAAGGACTCTACATTTATTGCAGAGTCCTTTTCATTTATCTATTATATTTTTCTACTAAGGAACACAAATACATTGCTTTTTCGTCTGTCAATGTATCTTTTTGCATGCGCCAGCCCCAGTTAGTGCCTACTGTACCAGGTAAATTCATTCTAGCATTACTATCCAACTTCAAAACATCTTGCATTGGCAATATCGCATCTTAGAGGCACTAGCATATGCTAATTTTACCAATTCCTCTAATAAAGCCTCATTATCATCAACTTTAACTTCTAATAAATCTGCTAAAACTGCTTTATCCTGCGGAGATATATCCTCTTTAAGCCAGCCTAAAGTTGTATTATTGTCATGAGTGCCTGTATAGACAATGCTATTTTTCGGACTGATAAAGTTTAATTTATGATATTTATTTGCATATAATTCAAATTGCAAAACTTTCATGCCTGGGAAATTACAACTATTTTTCAAAGCTTTCGACTTCTGGCGTAATTACACCTAAATCTTCAGCAATGATTGGCACATCACCTAAATATTCTTTGATTTTATCAAATAAATCTTTGCCTGGACCTTTAACCCATTTACCAACACGAGCATTTGTGGCCATACCAGATACTTCCCAATAAGCTTCAAAACCACGGAAATGGTCAATGCGAATTATATCTACTAAATTCAACAATGTAGCTATACGTTTACGCCACCAACTATAGTCATCTCTTTGCATTACCTTCCAGAGATAATGTGGATTGCCCCAAAGTTGACCATCTTCACTGAAATAATCTGGTGGCACTCCTGCTGCTGTCTTTAAGGTGCCATCAGCATTCAAATTAAATAAATCTTGATGTACCCATACATCAGCACTATCATGTGATGGAAAAATTGGAACATCACCGACTATTTGTATGCCTCTTTCGTTTGCATAAGCATGTAAATCTTGCCACTGTTTAAAGAAAATATATTGCTTAAACTTAGCATAAGCAATATCTTGTGCCAAAGAAATTCTACAAGACTCTAAAGCTTGAGGTTTACGCAATTTTATATCTAAATTCCATTCATACCATGGTAAGTTTTTATAATATTTCTTTAATGCCATGAATAGTGCATAATCTTCAAGCCAATAACTTTGCTGTTGACAAAAAGCAGTATAATCTGCATCTGCTACAAAATTTGCAAAAGCTTTTGTTAAGATTTTTTCTTTATAAGCTTCTACTTTTACAAAATCTACTTTATCAACATCAGCTTTATAATCTAAAACAATATCTTTAGCTTCCAATAAATTGATTTCCACCAATTTTTCAGGAGAAATAAGCATAGTATTGCCAGCAAAAGCAGATGGAGATTGATATGGAGATGCTCATATCCCACTGGATTTAATGGCAGAACTTGCCAAATCTTTTGTTTAGCTTTTACTAACCAATCCACAAAATTATAAGCTTCTTTTCCTAAATCACCAATACCATAATCAGATGGAAGTGATGTTGGATGCATGATAATACCAGCTTTTCTAGCATATTCTATATTTTCTTTTTCCTGTTCAAATACTAGCGCTGTGAGCGGTTCAATTTCTATCTTAGCCTTATTATCTATGATTTCCATATCAGGATACATATTAGTTATTTCATGTAATTTATGCTGACAAAAACCAATGAACATCAATTTCTATCGTCATAGTCTTTCTTGATGACGATTTAACACCACTAAAATGCAATCATCATCTATTTTTTGTCCAAATCTATCTTTTCCTAATTTTGTAGTTCTCATATAAGCTAAGACATCATCTTGAGCATATACTGGTATATACCAACCAGTTTGCAATACTTGTCGATGATTGCGCAGTGCTATCATACGCGTAAAGAAATGACGTAAATTATTATCAGCTTCATCCCATTTATAGCTTGCTCTATTATGTGGATCGCGATATCCCTGCATACCGATTTCATCGCCATAATAAATTGATGGCACTCCCGGCAATGTCATCTGCCAAACAACGGCTAATTTCAAACGAGCAATAGCTAAACGCAAATGAGCATCATCTAATTTGAATTTTGCCTGTACACTAGCTGGTACATTTTCTACACTTGGAGCTTCGCCTAATAAAGTCAAAATACGTTCTACATCATGACTACCCAATAAATTCATCATGGCATAGAGATTTTCTTCAGGATAATTTTCATGCTGATTTAAAATACTTACTTCTGTTTCTTGAGCTGATTTATTTTTCAAAATGAAATCTAAAATAATTCTGCGCAATGGATAATTCATCGCACTATCCATCTCATAACCACAAAGATATTCACGATGAACATTATACGCTATTTTATTTGAAGCATCTTCCCATACTTCACCTATGATAACTGCATCTTTATCTAATTTCTTCAATTTTTGATAAAAACAACGTGTAAATTTCTGTGGCAATTCATCAATTACATCTAAACGCCAACCACTTATGCCTTTATCCATCCAAAAATTCATTACACTATCTTCACTGCGAATGATGAAATCCATATATGATGGTGTTGTTTCCTTTGTGTTTGGCATACTTGTAAAGCCCCACCAACAATCATATTTACAAGGATATTCTGAAATCATACCATTCATATATGGGACTCTTAGATTGATATGCACCTACAACTATCAAAATTGCCAAAGCGATTGAAGTATATACTATCACTGCCAGTATGACTAAATACTCCATCTAAGATGATGCGAATTCCCATCTCTTTAGCTTGACTACAAAGCTGTGCAAATTCTTCATTAGTGCCAAACATTGGGTCTACTTGGTGATAATCTGCTGTATCATAATGATGATTAGCACGTGATTTAAAAATAGGATTAAAATAAATCACAGATATTCCCAAATCTTTTAAATAAGATAATTTCTCTTTTATACCTTGGATATTTCCGCCAAAATAATCATAAGTGATTACATTTTTTAGTATCTGGGTCTAAATAATACATTGGTGGTTCATTCCAATCACAATGAAGCACCGCATGTTTTTTCTGTGGGATATTATTGCCACTACGATAAAATCTAATCAGGGAAAATCTGATACATAACAGCTTTTTTTAAACCAATCTGGCGTTTTTACATCTTTTTTTAAATACTGTAATCTGATAAGATGGTGGCACCTCTAGTGCTTCTTGACCAATACCACCCATTTGCGCCTTATTATTGCCATAATATAATAATTTGCCATCAACTAATTCAATTATAAAATAATACCAAACAAGACAACCAATCTTCAGGCATATCTAAATCAATAAAATAATGTTTTTCATCCCATGAAGACTTTTTTAAATTATAATATATTGAACCACAAGTTTCTTGCCATGTATGTAAACGCACCAAAGAAACTTTATCTTTTAAATCAACATCAATTGCCAATCTCACAAAAGATTGTGTCGGCACTGCCCTATAGGACTGCGATAATATAGATTTTGCGAATCATGAAAAATCATTTATATTATCCCTCCCCTGATTAAAACTTTAATTAAAACTTCAATCATCTATAAAATAATTATCGCTTAATACAGACCTTATTTTGTTGAGTAAGCAAAATTTTATAAAAGTCGTATTAAGCGATAAAATTTTTATTTTAAACTAATTATTAAGCCTTTAAGCTATTATACAATTCTTTATATTGTTTAGCTGATTCTTCCAACTGTAATCAGCAGTCATAGCATTTTCTACAAGATGAATATGTTTTCTATCATCAGCAATACCATCTATTGCACGTTTGATGGAGAATAATAATTCATGTGCATTGTAGTTATTAAAGCTAAAGCCATTACCAGTTTGAGTGTAATTGTTATATGCTTCAACAGTATCTTTTAAACCACCTGTAGCACGTACAATTGGCACAGTACCATAACGAAGAGCGATAAGCTGACCAATACCGCATGGTTCATATTGAGATGGCATCAAGAATAAATCACTTGCAGCATAAATTTGATGTGCTAATTCATTATTAAAGAAGATATTAGCAGATACTTTTTTCGGATAGCGCCACACAAGACCTTTGAACCAGTCTTCATATTGTCTATCGCCTGTACCTAAGATTACAAATTGTACATTTTCATATTCAAGTAATTCATCTAAGATACGTGTAACTAAATCAAGACCTTTAGCTTCAACTAAACGAGTTACCATACCAATCATTGGAATCTTGCGATTTACTGGTAAGCCCAATTTTTTCTGAAGTTGTTCTTTATTATCACCTTTGATAGCAATTGCATTATGTACATCAAAGTTTTTAAAGATGTACTTATCAGTTTCTGGATTATAATCTTCATAATCAAGACCATTGATAATACCAGATAAATCTGCATCACGTTTTTGAAGCATACCTTCAAGACCTTCACCATAATAAGGATCTTGAATTTCTTTAGCATAACTGCGACTTACAGTAGTAACTTTATCAGAATATACGATAGCACCTTTCATGAAGTTGATATCATCGAAGTATTCCAAATCACCATTGTTGAAGCATTTCCAATCAAGACCTAATACATCTGGTAAATATCCTTTCCAGAAACGACCTTGATATTTCAAATTATGAATAGTATATACTGTTTTAATCTTGTTATAGCGTACATCTTCATTATGTTCGAGTTTTAAATAAACGCTAATTAAACCTGTTTGCCAATCATTCATATGAATAACATCTGGCCAGAAATCAATATGAGGAAGCATTTCAAGAACAGCTCTGCAGAAGAAAGTAAATCTTTCTACATCATCTGGATAACCATAATATCCTTCACGATAGAAATATTCCTGATTATCAATGAAATAAAATGGTACATCTTTATAATCGTATCTATCAATACCTAGATATTTTTTACGCCAGGAAACATTGATTTCACCATCATAAATATGTTCCATATTATTGCGATATTCTTCTTTTATACCACTGTATTTTGGTATAACAACACGAACATCTACACCTTTTTGTTTTAATTCTTTAGGTAAAGAACCCGCTACATCTGCAAGACCGCCTGTTTTTACAAAAGGCACAGCTTCTGAGGCTACATATAAAACTTTTAACACTATAACACGACCTTCCTCTATGATTGTATATATAGCCCATATAATAAAAATTATATGGGCTATAACTTAAATTATTTCAAGGCATAAGCTTTAGCCTTTTGACGTTGTTTTGATCTATTACCATTAAGTTTTACTTTTTCTGGTTTTTCAGCTTCAATCACTGTCTGTTTTTTAGCTTCAACAGGACGCAATTTCAATCTGAAATATACTGTACCAAGTGGTGGTAAAGTAATTTGAATAGATTGATTTAAATTATGCCAGAATACATCTTCTGATTTAAAGTCACCTTCATTTAATACATTAGAACCACCGTATTCTTCTTTATCTGTATTAAATACTTCTTGATAAATACCTTTTTCAGGAACACCAATGCGGTAACCATGACGCACTTCTGGAGTGAAGTTACATATTACAATGATGAAATCATCTTGGTCTTCAGCATAACGAATAAAGGAAATAACGCTATTTTCATTATCGTTACAATCAATCCAGCGGAAACCACGCCAATCAAAGTCTACTTGCCATAAAGCTTTATGTTCACAATAGAATTTATTCAATTCTTTAGAGAATCTCTGCATTTTTTGTATGCATTGGATACAATTCAGCTAAATGCCAATCAAGACTATCATCATATTTCCATTCGATAAATTGACCAAATTCGCCACCCATGAATAATAATTTTTTACCAGGGTGAGTCATCCAATAACCAAAGAAGGAACGAAGACCAGCGAATTTACGCCAATAATCGCCTGGCATTTTTTCAATTAAAGAGCATTTTACCAATGAACTACTTCATCATGAGATAATGGCAATACAAAGTTTTCAGAGAAAGCATACATCAAAGAGAATGTAATTTTATCATGATTCCATTTACGATAAATAGGATCAAGGCTCATATATTTGAGCATATCATTCATCCAGCCCATATTCCATTTATAGTTAAAGCCCATACCGCCCATATAGGTTGGACGAGAAATCATAGGCCATGATGTAGATTCTTCTGCATCATTAAAGCATTTGGATGATATTTGAAAATCGCTTCATTTAGATTTTTTAATCAATTCCATAGCTTCAAGGTTACCAGTGTCACCGTATTTATTAGGTTCCCACTGACCTTCTTCACGACCGTAGTTTAAATACAACATATTAGCTACAGCATCAATTCTAAGCCCATCAATATGATATTCATTTAACAAAATAGAGCATTAGAAATTAAGAAGCTATGCACTTCACGACGACCATAGTCGAAATTAGTTGTACCCCATTGCCAATTTTCACGGCGTTTTTCATTATCAGATTCATATAAAGTTTCACCATCAAAACGGCGAAGACCATGAGCATCGTTACAGAAATGTCCTGGAACCCAGTCCATGATTACAGCAATACCATTTTGATGAGCTAAATCTACTAAATACATGAAGTCTTTTGGTTCACCATAACGACTAGTTACTGCATAATAACCAGTTGCTTGATAACCCCAAGAACCATCAAATGGATGTTCACAAAGTGGCATAAACTCAATATGAGTATAATTCATTTCTTTAACATAAGAGATGAGTTGTTTTGCTGCTTCTCTATAAGTTAAATAATTACCTTCAGCATCACGACGCCAAGAGCCTAAATGCACTTCATAGATGAGCATAGGTTTATCATAAGAAGCTTCTTGTTGCTGTTTTTTCTGCCATTTTTCATCATGCCATTCATAACCGCGTAAATCATAAACGCGAGAAGCTGTTTTTTGTTTCTTTTCAGCATAAAAAGCATAAGGGTCTGCTTTTAAGAAACGTTCTCCACCATTGAATGGCTCTATAGAATATTTATAAATTTCACCTTGCTGTAAATTAGGAATAAAAGTCACCCAAATTTCACCATCAGAAATTCTCTGCATTGGGTTTTCATTGTAATCCCAATTATTAAAATCTCCTACTACACTTATGGCTTTAGCATGAGGTGCCCAAACAGCAAAGCGTACGCCTTCTACTCCGTCTTCTACTACAAAATGAGCTCCTAACATTTGATACGCATAGAAATTTGTACCTTGATGATACAAATACAAATCAAAATCTTTTAATGCGGATACTTCCATATTTTTAGTTCTCCTTTGGAGTCATTTATTTTAATAAATTAATAGGTTCTACATTCCAGATATCTTTTGCATATTCGCTGATAGTTCTATCACTAGAGAAGATACCAGAATGTGCAATATTGATTAAGCTGGATTTTAACCAACCATAGCGGTCGAGATATTTACCTCTAATTTTTACATGAGCATCAATATAAGAATTGAAGTCTTTGAATACGAAATATTCATCATTACTATTGAATAAATAGTTGTGTAAGTCATGGAAATCACCATTACCTACGAATGGACCAGTCAATAATTCATCAACTACATTGTGAATTGCTGGATTTGTATTATATTCAGTCCATGCGGAATATAATCCATTTTTATAGTATTCCATTACTTCATGTTCTTTTAAGCCAAAGATAACGCAGTTATCTTCTCCAACTGCATCGCAGATTTCCACGTTAGCACCATCTAAAGTACCAAGTGTGATAGCACCGTTCATCATGAATTTCATGTTAGATGTACCGGAAGCTTCTTTACCTGCAAGAGAAATCTGTTCACTAACATCAGCTGCTGGGAATAATTTTTCTGCTAAAGTAACACCATAGTTTTCTAAGAATACTACATGTAAACAATCGTTTACATCTTTATCGTTATTAACAATATTAGCTACATTGTTGATTAAGCGAATTGTTTCTTTAGCGATATGGTAACCAGGAGCTGCTTTACCTGCGAACATATAAGTACGAGGTAACATTTCAGATTTAATAGATGGATTTGCTTTAATCAAATTATAGATATGCATTACATGTAAAATATTCATAATTTGACGTTTGTAAGAATGAATACGTTTAACTTGAATGTCATATAAAGAGTTAGGGTCAATAGTAAATCCACTACGACGTTTGATATGACCAGCTAAATAAATTTTATGTTCTTTTTTAACTTCTGCTAATTTATCAAGGAATGCTGTATCATCTTTATAATCTAATAAATCGATAAGACGAGATGGGTCTTTACGCCATTTATCAGAAATAGCTTCATCTATTAAGCTAGAAAGCTGTGGATTTGCAGCAATGAGCCAACGACGATGTGTAATACCATTAGTTTTATTATTGAATTTACCTGGGTAAATTTCATCAAAGTCACGCATAGTATGTGCTTTTAAGATATCGCTATGAATTTTAGCAACACCATTTACGCTGTGGCTACCTACAACAGAAAGACGAGCCATATGAACTACGCCATCTTGAATGATAGATACTCTGCGTACACGGTCTTCATCATTTGGATATTGTTTACGAACATCTTCTAAGAAGCGTGCATTGATTTCTTCTACGATCATGTAAATACGTGGTACGAGATTTTTAAACATATCAATTGGCCAAGTTTCTAATGCTTCTGGCATAATTGTATGGTTAGTATAAGCTACTGTATTTTTAGTGATATCCCAAGCAGTATCCCAATCCATACCTTCTTGGTCAATGAGTACGCGCATAAGTTCAGGAATTGCCATTGCTGGATGAGTATCATTGATATGAATAGCAATTTTTTTCGCAAAATCTTTTAAATCACCTTTACGGCGTTTATAATGACGAACAATACTTTGAACGCCTGCAGATACAAAGAAATACTCTTGAGTCAAACGAAGCATTTTACCTTCATAAGAGCTATCTTCTGGATACAAGCAAGAAGTGATTGCTTGTACACGATAAGATTGACGCAATCTTTCTTGTAACTGTTCTCTAGTACCTGATAAAGAAGCAAAATCTTGAGGAACTTCAGCATTCCAAAGACGAAGAGTATTTACTACATTATTGTGGTAACCTACGATTGGCACATCATAAGGAACAGCTGCAACTGTATTATATCCTTCATGAACTAATTTTAAAGAACCATCTTCTTGTTGAGCCATATAAGCATTACCGCCAAAATGAACATCAACTTCTTTGTCAGCTTTACGATATTCCCAAGCGAAACCATTTTTTAAGCCAATTATCAGGAATTTCAACTTGTTGATTATCTATTATTTTTTGTTCAAACAGACCATATTGATAACGGATAGTACAACCATGACCTGGAAGGCCTAAGGAAGCCAAAGAATCAATAAAGCAAGCAGCAAGACGGCCAAGACCACCATTACCTAAACCTGCATCTGGTTCCTGTTTAAAGAGTTCTGTAATATCAATATTCAAGTCTTTCAAGGCTTCTTTACAGATTTCTTTCATATCAAGATTGATCAAGTTTGTATTTAATAGACGACCTAATAAGAATTCAATGGAAAAATAATATACTTCTTTGCATTGATTTTCTTCATAGTATTTATTAGTCATAATCCAGTTTTCACTGATGTACTGACGAACTGTTCTAACTAAAGTCTGATATAATTCTTCTTTAGTTAATTCATTCCAATCTTTACCAAATAACATATTTGCTGTTTTTAAGAAATTTTTTCTGTTAATGAAGCTCTCTCTTCAATTTGCTTTATTGATTATTCCTACACTCACTATTACTTCCCCCTATAAGTTTTTTACCTTAATCGTCACTACCTCGAAATAAAAAC
>ENA-OQIY01000049-OQIY01000049.1-human-gut-metagenome-genome-assembly--contig:-NODE-49-length-12086-cov-0.727736_pt1 | contig 12086 bp, 15 predicted proteins | sample MGYA00242592_ERZ504757 | MGnify/ENA primary metagenome ERZ504757 (study PRJEB26092, sample SAMD00036366) | human gut metagenome | host: Homo sapiens | study: EMG produced TPA metagenomics assembly of... | reverse complement strand
AAGAAAAAAATAGTGGACGGAAAGTATAAATATTTTTTCTATTTCAGTGGTAACCCTACAGCCGGAGGCGGCAAGCAGATCGGGGTGGCGGTAGCCGATTCTCCCACCGGTCCGTTCAAAGACTTGGGACATCCCATCTCACCGAATCTCCTGTGGGCCACGGACAGCAGATTGATGTGGATGTGTTTACCGATCCGGTTTCGGGAAAATCCTATCTGTATTGGGGTAATGGCTATATGGCAGGCGCGAGCTGAATGAGGATATGCTTTCCATCAAGGAGAATACCCTGACCGTATTGACTCCGAAAGGGGGAAGCCTGAAGGATTATGCTTTCCGTGAAGCGGCGTATGTGTTCTATCGTAACGGACTTTACTATTTTATGTGGTCTGTGGACGATACCGGTTCGCCTAACTATCATGTGGCATACGGTACGTCAAAATCTCCGTTGGGTCCCATAAAGGTGGCCAAGAAGCCGGTGGTGCTGATTCAGGACCTGCAAAGGAAATCTATGGGCCTGCCCACAATGCGGTGCTGCAAATTCCGGGTACGGATGAGTGGTACATTGTATATCATCGTATTAATAAGAACTTTATAGACCGTGAGAAGGGTCCTGGCGTGCATCGTGAAGTATGTATAGACCGTATGGAATTTAATCCGGACGGAACCATCAGGAAGGTTGTTCCCACGTTATAAAAGAAACATAACAATAAAGTATATACCATGAAAAAGACCTTATTATCTCTGGCAATCGCCTCATTGGCAGCAGGCCAATCCGTCTGTGCTGCCGTGGAAAAAGTATATAATGAGCCCGATTCGGTCTACATCTTCTCTTACGCCCATCCGGAAGACGAGGGACGCAGCGGACTGAAATTCGCATGGAGCCCCGATGGCGACAAGTGGCTGAGTGTATCCGATTGGCTTTGCCTATCTGAAATGTGACTTCGGACGTTGGGGGTCGGAAAAGAGAATGATTAAACCTCTTCTGGAAAAAGCGGAAGACGGACGTTGGTATTGCCGGTGGCAGCTCACCCCCAGCCGGAAAAGTATGGGGTACTTCCCATTCTTCCGACTTGTTGAAGTGGGCTCCCCAACAATATGTCAATGCGGAGAAGCTGCTGTGCCCCGTACTGGTTACTGCCCGGCGATTGTCCTTGATAAAGATACTTTGAACGGCTATATGCAGAAAGTACCTTATGTGGATATAGAACAGTTGATTCGTTTTGCCGAGCATAAGAAATTCCGCGATATACAGAATAATGAGCGTACCGAACAGGACGCCGTTCGTTTTGCCGGACTGAAACCGGTCACTGCCACCATCCGGGTGGATGCCGGACGGGTAAAGCCCATCAGCGAGCATTTAATAGGTATTTTCTTTGAGGATATCAATTATGGGGCCGATGGCGGGTTGTATGCGGAGCTGGTTCAGAACCGTGATTTTGAATATTCTGCTAAAGACGGCGCAAGAGATAAGAACTGGAACAGCACGTATGCGTGGAGCATACAGGGAACTAATGCGGAACTGTCTGTCAGTGAGGACAGTCCCATTCATGCTAACAATGCCCACTATGCAGTGTTGGAGGTACACCGCCCGGGTGCTGCCCTGGTGAATAACGGTTTTGACGGTATTGCCGTGAAAAAGGTGAAGGAAGTATGACTTCTCTGTGTTTCCAAAGTGCTGGATGATACGAAAGGTGGAAAGTGCTTGTGAGACTGACTACCAAAGACGGCAAGGAGATTGCGCAAGCTGCTATTCGGGTTTCATCTACAGAGTGGAAAAAACAAAAGGCTGTACTGACAGCAACGGCGGATGCTGCGGATGCCGTGTTGTCCGATTTGTCCGCAGAGTGGCTGGGAAGTATGCCTTGGATATGGTTCTCTTTCCCACAGAATACATTAAGGCAGAAGAACGGCTGCGCGCCGATTGGCACAGACCTTGGCCGACCTTCATCCCCGTTTTGTCCGTTTCCCCGGCGGATGTGTGGCTCACGGAGATGGTGTGGACAATATTTATGATTGGAAAGGCTCTATAGGAGCGTTGGAGGAACGTAAGCCTCTGCGCAATTTGTGGGGCTATCATCAGACACGTGGTTTGGGATATCATGAATATTTCTTGTTCTGCGAGGACATGGGTGCTGAACCTGTTCCCGTGGTGGCAGCCGGAGTGCCTTGTCAGACTCGGGAACTTGCAGCCATCACTCGGTAGGCGAACTGGGTTGTGGCGGTCAGCAAGGCGGAATCCCGATGGAGGAAATGCCGCAGTACGTGCAGGATGTATTGGACTTGATAGAATATGCGAATGGAGATGCGAAGAAGACCGTATGGGGAAAGAAGCGTGCACAAGCCGGACACCCCAAGCCCTTCAACCTGAAATACATCGGCATTGGTAACGAGGACCTGATTACCGATATCTTTGAAGAACGTTTCACTATGATTTTCAATGCGGTGAAGGAGAAATATCCCGAAGTGACCGTTATCGGAACCGTAGGTCCGTTCTATGAGGGCAGTGATTATGAGGAAGGATGGAAATTTGCTACCAAAATGGGTATTCCAATGGTGGACGAGCATTATTACAATACTCCGGGATGGTTTATCAACAACCAGGATTTCTATGACCGTTATGACCGTAACAAGGCAAAAGTGTATCTGGGAGAGTATGCGGCTCACCTGCCGGGACGCCCCAACAACATGGAAACAGCATTGGCTGAGGCCTTGTACCTGACTTCCGTGGAACGTAATGCTGATGTGGTGACTATGACTTCATACGCTCCTCTGTTGGCCAAGGAGGGACATACCCAGTGGAATCCGGATTTGATTTATTTCAATAATACGGAGGTGAAACCCACCGTAGGTTACTATGCGCAGCAGATGTACGGACAAAATGCGGGCAGTGAATACATCGCTTCTTCCGTGACTTTGGATAATGCACAAGATGCGGTGAAGAAACGGGTAGGTGTGTCGGTAGTCCGCGACGGAAAGACAGGAGATATGATCGTGAAACTGGTGAATCTGCTGCCGGTAGCGGTGAATGCGAAGGTGGAGCTCCCATCTTTGGAAGGAATGAACACCACTGCCGTAAAGACGGTTCTGGCAGGCAAGCCGACCGACAAGCAGGCTCGTCCTGTAGCCGGTACAATGGAAGTAAGCGAGAAATTCGGATATGAATTGCCGGCTTATTCATTTACGGTAATCCGGATAAACAAGAATGAAAAATAACAATAGATAAATAAACATGAAGAAATTACTGACTTTGTTGCTGGCAGTCCTGCTGCTGGCGGGATGTGCCGGCAATAAGTCCGGAACATTCGAAGCGGGCAAGAATACCTTTCTGCTGAATGGGAAACCGTTCGTGGTCAAAGCGGCAGAGGTGCATTATCCACGCATTCCCCGTGAATACTGGGAACATCGTATCGAAATGTGTAAAGCCTTGGGCATGAATACGCTCTGTCTATATGTTTTTTGGAATTTGCATGAGGAAACTCCCGGCAATTATGACTTTACAGGCAACAAGGATATTGCGGCTTTCTGTAAATTGGCTCAGAAGCATGGCATGTACGTCATTGTGCGTCCTGGCCCGTATGTATGTGCGGAATGGGAAATGGGCGGTCTGCCTTGGTGGCTGCTGAAGAACGACAGCGTGCAGCTTCGCACTCTCGATCCTTTTCTATATGCAGCACGTGGGAGCCTTTATGCATGAAGTGGGCAAGCAATTGCAGGATTTGCAGATTACCCGTGGCGGTAACATCATCATGGTGCAGGTGGAAAACGAATATGGTTCGTATGGCACGGACAAGCCCTATGTGTCTGCCATCCGTGACACGGTACGCGCCGCAGGCTTCACCGAAGTGCCTTTGTTCCAATGTGACTGGAGTTCTAATTTCCTGAATAACGGTTTGGATGATTTGCTTTGGACTGTAAACTTCGGTACGGGAGCCGATATCGACAAGCAGTTTGCCAAACTGAAAGAAGTACGTCCTGACGCTCCACTGATGTGCAGTGAATTCTGGAGTAGATGGTTTGACCACTGGGGACGTAAGCACGAAACCCGTGACGGACAAATCATGGTGGATGGTCTGAAAGAGATGATGGACAAAGGCATTTCCTTCAGTCTGTACATGACTCACGGAGGAACGACCTTTGGCTGGTGGGGCGGTGCTAATAATCCGGCTTATTCGGCTATGTGCAGCAGTTATGACTATGATGCTCCTATCAGCGAAGCGGGCTGGACCACCGACAAATATTTCGCCTTGCGCAATATGTTGAAGGATTACATGGACGAAGGCCAGACATTGCCCGAAGTTCCCGAAGCCTTACCGGTAATGGAAGTTCCGGCTATCAAATTCACTCAAGTGGCTCCGCTGATCAACAACCTTCCCGAACCGAAGCAGACAGAGGAGATCCGGCCGATGGAGAAATTTGACCAGGGTTGGGGAAGTATTCTGTATCGTACCCGTCTGCCGGAAGATGTGAAAGCAGGAACCATTTTGAAAATTACCGAACAACATGACTGGACACAGATCTTTGCCGACGGGAAACTGTTGGGGCGTCTGGACCGCCGTGGCGGAGAGCAGGAGTTGACATTACCTGCATTGAAAGCCGGAACTCAGCTTGATTTATTGGTGGAAGCCATGGGACGTGTGAACTTTGACAAATCCATTCACGACCGTAAGGGAATCACCGAAAAAGTGGAACTAGGTGAACGGTAAGAATGCTGAAACGTTGAAAGGCTGGACTGTTTATAATCTTCCCGTAGATTATGAATTTGTATCTTCCCGGAATTTTCAGGATATGAACTCGTCTGCCGCCTGTGGCATAGAAAAAAATGATGAAAGTGTTCCGGCCTACTATCGCGCCACTTTTACCTTGGATAAGGTGGCTGATACATTCCTGGAATATGGAGTCAGTGGGGAAAAGGTATGGTATGGGTGAATGGCCGTGCATGGGACGTTTCTGGGAGATCGGTCCTCAGCAGACTCTGTTCATGCCGGGGTGCTGGCTGAAAAAAGGAGTGAACGAAATCATTGTTCTTGACTTGAAAGGTCCGAAAGAGGCGACCATCGTCGGATTGGACAAACCTATCTTGGATATGCTTCGCGTAGCTGTTCCAGAAACGCATCGTAAACAGGGGCAAACCATTAAACTGGAGAAGGAAACACCGGTAGCTGCCGGTACTTTCAAACCAGGTAACGGTTGGCAGGAAGTGAAAGTACCTGCTACGAAAGGACGTTACTTCTGTCTGGAAGGCTTGGCTTCCTTTGATAATACCAATATTGCTGCTATTGCGGAGTTTGACGTGTTGGATGAGAAAGGACAGAAAATCTCTCGTGAAAACTGGAAGATTATTTATGCCGACAGCGAGGAGACCCGTAGCGGCAACCGCACAGCCGATAAGATCTATGACCTGCAGGAAAGTACTTTCTGGCAGACGGTGGACAATACAGCTTATCCCCATCAGGTGGTGATAGATCTCGGCAAGGAATATAACGTGACTGGTTTTCGTATCCTGCCGCGTGCGGAACAAGGAGCTCCAGGCATGATTAAAGATTATAAGGTTATATGTAAAAACAACCGGTTTCGGTTATTAAAATGAAGGTGCTACAGAAGAAAAATAAAACACAGATGTAAGGAGAAGATTCCAAAAGTAGGAAACTTGCAGATAGAACAGTTATCGGATACTTTAGCAAATTTTAAAAATTACTAGAGTATCCGATTTCTTTTTTATAATTTTGTGGCGGTCTATGATTCTAATAGAAAGCACAATGAAATATATATTGACCTTTATACTATCTTTTCTCTCTTTCTTGGTGTGTTCTCAGAACATAACTATTACAGATATTCCTACCATTGACCAGTTGCCGGTAAATGCTATTCATCGTGTTTTCAGAGACAGTGAAGGATATATGTGGTATGGCACGGTGAACGGATTATGTCGTGACGACGGCTATCATGTAAAGGTGTTTCGTTCGGACATTGATACTCCGGGGCTATTAGAGGACAACTTGGTAGAATGTATCGCTGAGGATAAGAAAGGAAATATATGGTTCGGTACAGACAAAGGGGCATATATTCTTAATAAATCGGATTACAGTGTACATCCTATAGATCCGAAGCGTCTGAAGAATATTCCAGTGATGTATCTTTATGCTACCAGTGACGGCTCTATGTGGCTGGGGTATCGCTCTGTATTGGCTAAATATGATACCAACGGGCAGTTGGTTAAAGAATATCCTATCCGGAATGAACACGGAGGAGCCTCCATCTCCGGATTTTGTGAGAGTCGCAACCATGAAATTATTATTTCATGTGTGGTAATGGTCGGGTATATCATCTGGACAAAGAAAAAGATGAGTTTATCCCTTATCCCGATAAGATGAGAAGTCGAAATCCTACGGTGATGGTTCAGGATAATGAACAGGATTATTTTTGGTTGGCTACCTGGGGGGATGGCGTGGTACGTTTCGATCCTTCGGCCCCAGGGGATTCCATGTTTGTATACTCTGAAATACCGGTCAATGCGGCCGGTGAGGAGGACGGACTCATCCTCAGTCTGGCACAGGATGATAAACTGGGATATATCTGGTTGACTACCGGCCACGATTTCATGGCTTTGCAAATTCAACCGGACCGGACGTTGAAGCAGTTGAAATTTCCGGCAGGACTTTTGCCTGTCAACCACATGCTGGTAGAGGTCTTGAAAGGAAAGGAATGTTTGTGGGTATCAGCTTTTGACCGTCCTAGTTTCATCCTACATCTGATGGATAATATAACCAAAGATTATGCTTTGCCCGCTTTGGCGGACAGGGTAAACCGCAGTCCGGCCATAATGGCTTTGTGTGATGATGGAGATGGCATGATGTGGATGATGCAGGAACGAACTGGTCTTGCACTGTATGACTTGAAACAGGATAAAGTGAAAATCTATTCGGATTTTCCCGCACTTGCTTCTTTGCCTTTGAATAATGGACGAGAGATGACGAGAGCACGCATCAATAACGGGGTCTGGGTGGCGAAGGATTTGAATAGATGGGTCTATGGCATGGCTCGTCAGGGAATGGAGATGCATCTGAAAGATGTTATCGACTTGAACGGACAGGTGGAACAGAATGCTACAGTGACAAAATTATATGAAGACTCGCATGGAATCTTGTGGATAGGCTTGAGCAAAGGACTTTGTAGCTATGATGTTCGTCAGAAAGAGTCAAACGGGTTTATCCGGATGTGGGTCATGTGATGGGGATAGTCGAAAATAAGGAAGGACTGATATGGATTTGTACTCAGGACAACGGTTTGTTTCAGACAACGGCAGATGAAAAACTGCGTTCTTTTAAATTAGAAAAGAACTTCTCCTGTCTGTCTATCGCTCCTGATGGGATTTTGTGGTTGGGAACTTGTGACGGAGGGGTCTACTCTTATGACCCTTCAGAGAATAAGTTGCTTTGTTATAATGGGGCCTGCGCCATGAATGGTAATCAGGTGAACCAGATAGTGGCTGATGCATATAATCATATTTGGATTGATACGAACCAGAAACTGATAGAATTTAATCCTCGTAACGGTTCGTTCCGCACCTATCTTACCACGGATGGTTCTATCTTGTTGCATCGCTTTTCTTCCCACTGCTGTTTGTCAAGCAAAAGATGGCAATATTTATTGGGGCGGCATTCCGGGTATTTGCATGGTTACTCCATCAAACGGGTTGGAAAGAAAGGCTAGTGCAGTGAAGACCAAGATAACTGATATAAAGTTGCAAGGAGAATCATTGATATTCGGAGATAGAAAGAGTAGCAATTCCATTAACCGGATAGAATTGCATCCCGATGATCAGAATTTGGAAATTAGTTTTTCTTCTCTTAACCACCGTTATGCTTCAAAGATACGCTATGCTTATCGGTTGATAGGAGTGGACAAAGCGTGGGTATATGTGGAAGGTGGAAAAAACTCGGCTTTTTATAATCATCTGAGTAAGGGCACTTATACTTTTCAGGTGAAAGCGACGGATGAAAATGGTCTTTGGAGTAAAGAGGTAACTGAACTGACTATCCGACGCCTTCCTGCTTTTTATGAAACTTGGTGGGCGTATTTGTTCTATGTATTGATAGTGATGGGTGTATCCGGTTATAGTCTGTATCTTTATCTGAAGCGCGTGGACCGTAAGAATGAATGAAATGTGGGCGGACAGCAAGGAGATGATTAAAATGCGTATTTATTTGGATAGTAAGGTGAATTTGCCTGAACCTGAGTTTGTACAACTGGACAAACTTCTATTGGAGAAAGCGGTAAAAGCCGTGGAAGATAACCTTACTGAGCCTGATTTTGATGTGACAGCTCTAGCTGATGCCATGAATATGTCCCGTTCTACTTTGACCCGTAAATTGAAAGCCATAACAGGTCGAACTCCATTGGATTTTATCCGGAACATCAAGATGAAGCATGCCAGACACATGTTGGAAGATAAAGACAAAAGTGTAACAGAGGTTGCCGCTACGTTGGGGTATTTTAATCGGAAGTATTTCACCACTTGCTTTAAAGAGGAATTTGGAATGACTCCCAGTGAGTTCCAGAAATCACAACACGAAGAATAAACAATCTTCCCGTCCTTTAATTGTTGCAAATTAGGGGGTACAAATGCGTCAAAGTTAGTAGCTAGAGCCATTTGTATCCCTGTAGCATGGTTCTTCACCTGTATTTCTATTTCCTATTTCATTCTTTTGCCACAACCTTTTACGGGGAGAAAAACACATCTTCTTCATTCATTCCCGCAGTAAAGGTATGTATAACTTTAAATTTAATGAATGAAACATTTGTTTTTGTTGCTTACTCTGTTAAGCTTTTCATTAACAGCCTTAGCCCAGCAAAAAGTGACGGGTAAGGTGAAGGATTCTTCCGGCGAGCCTGTCATAGGAGCCAGTGTTGTCGTAAAAGGCAATAATACCATGGGAACGATTACGGATTTTGATGGAAACTTTATGTTGGATGTTCCTACAAAGAGTGTATTGGTTATTTCTTATATTGGTTATGTCACTCAGGAAGTTCCGACAGCAGGAAAAAAATCATTAGAGATTATTTTAAAAGAGGATACCAAGACCTTGGACGAAGTGGTGGTGATTGGTTACGGTACACAGCGTAAAGGGGATGTAACCAGTTCTGTAGCTAGTGTGAAAGCCGATAACTTTGTAAAAGGAGACCGTGAAGGATGTGGGACAGCTGATTCAAGGAAAAGTAGCCGGTCTGGCTATCACAAATCCTAATGGTGACCCGACGGGAAGTACTCAGATACGTCTTCGTGGTACAAATACCATTGGTGGAGCCAATACAGCCCCCTTGGTGTTGATTGATGGAATTCCGGGCGAACTCGGTACTGTGGCTCCGGAAGATGTGGAGAGTGTGGATGTGCTGAAGGACGGTTCTGCTGCCGCTATCTATGGTACGCGCGGTACGAATGGTGTGATTTTGATTACTACCAAACAGGCTAAAGGAGTGGATATCAACCAGGTGGAGTATAATGGTTACGTCAGTACTTCTCTTATTGCCAAGAAATTGGATATGTTGAATGCGGATGAGTTCCGTACCCTTTATCCCGACCAGGATCATGGGGCTGATACGGACTGGATTGATGAGATTAGCCGTACGCCGATCAGCCACGTTCACAACTTGTCATTGATGGGTGGTAACTCAAAGACTAATTATATTGCCAATTTGAACTATGCTTCTCGTCAAGATCATGAAAAAATCAGATTTCGAAAGTTTTCAAGGACGTATTGAGGTGACTCACCGTATGTTTGATGATAAGTTGAAATTGAAATTCGGTTTGTTTGGTAAGAAAAATCAAATGGAATCTACAACTAGTGGGGGTAGCTTCAGAGGTTGGGTATATGGTCAGGCAACTCGTAGAAACCCGACTGATCCGGTAAGAAATGAGGATGGTACATGGAATGAGAATGTGAGCAAATTCGAATATGAGAATCCGTTGGCTTTGTTGTATGAGGCTGAAGGAAATGTAAAAAAGACTCAGTTGCGTTACAATGGAAATATTGTTTATAATCCTATCAAAGATTTGACTCTTTCTGCCGTATTCTCTTATATTCGTGACAATATGAACCGTGGCTACGGCGAGACTTTGAGCCATATTTCTGCTTTGCGTGATGGATTGGCAGGTTGGTCTTCGGTAGGTGCTTATACCAAGATGGAGAAGTTGATGGAACTTACTGCACAATATAACAAAGAAATCGGTGCGCATAAATTCAGTGTCTTGGGTGGTTATAGTTACAATGTAAACAGATTTTGAAGAACTTTGGATTGATAACTATGGTTTTCAGGATGATTATTTTGGCGGATGGCATAATATTGGCATCGGTTCTGCTTTGAAAGACGGTAAAGCGAACATCGGCTCAAAGAAAACTCCTACAAATTTGATCGGCTTTTTCGGTCGTGCCACCTATTCATTCAAGAATCGTTATTTGTTGATGGGAGCCCTTCGTTATGAAGGAGCCAGTCAGTTATGGGGTACTGATAATGCATGGGGACTTTTCCCGTCCGTATCTGTAGGATGGAGAATTACCGAAGAAGCATTTATGAAGAATCAGAAGATTTTTGATGACTTGAAACTTCGTGTGGGATATGGTGTGACAGGTTCACAGCCTAAAGATCCTTTCCTGGGTGTGGCTATGTTGAAATATGGATCGTATGCTTTTGTAAATGGAAATTGGATACAGACCATCGTTCCGGCATCCAACCCGAATCCTGATTTGAAATGGGAGGAAAAGAAAGAAACTAATATTGGTTTGGACTTCGTTTCATGGGGTGGCCGTTTGTCCGGTTCTATTGATTATTATAACCGTGATGTGGATGGTTTGATATACGAATATGGAGTACCGACTCCTCCGAACTTGTATAATAAGACAATGGCCAATGGGGGTACAATGAGAAATCGTGGTGTGGAAGTGTTGGTGACTGTGGTTCCTGTTCAGAATAAAGATTTTGAATGGAGCACTACCGGAACATTCTCTTTGAATTCTAATAAGCTAATCAGTTTGTCTGGCAGTATCTTTAAGTCGGATTACGACTATTTTAATACGGGTACGGTGGAATACTCCGGTCAGGTAGCCGATTCTCACAGAGTACAGGTGGGTGAAAGTATCGGTAATTTCTATGTTTTAAAGTAGTGGATGTAGACAGTGAAGGGCGTTGGATCTATGAAGACAGGAATGGTGAGCTGGTGAACTATAAGGACTTTACTCATGCTCCTGAAGATAAACATGTGATTGGTAACGGTCTTCCTAAATGGTATGCAGGATGGAACAATACTCTTCGTTATAAAAACTTCGAACTTGAATGTGACTATGCGTGGCGCGTTTGGCTTCCAGATAATCAATGGTGGACGTATGAATTACGAGAATGTAAAGAACAGCCGTTTTGAAAATCGTTTGAAATCTGTGAATGACTTGGTGTTTGGCAAGCATACGTTGAGCCCGGAAGTGGAACCGGAATTCAACAGCTATTATGTAGAAGATGGTGACTACTGGAAGATTGACAATATAACCTTGGGATATAGTTTCGGTCAGGTAGGTAAATATATAAAGTCACTCCGTGTCTATGGTTCGGTATTGAATGCTTTGACTATAACCGGATATAAAGGTATTGATCCGGAAGTATCAACAGACGGACTTGACTCCGGGATATGATACACGTGACAGATATCCGAGTGTTCGCTCATTTACTTTCGGCGTTAATGTGAAATTTTAATGAACTAAAAAGGAATTGAAGATGAAAACAAATATAAAATTATGGACAATGGGACTGATGACAGCCGCATTGTTGGGAAATACAGCTTGTACTGATTTACTGCATGAGAGTTATGGGCAGGTAGTGTCTGAGGATTACGTGCCGAAAACGGAGGAAGATGTCAGTTATCTGGTAAATGCCGCTTATATACCTTGGCGCGAAACGTTATTGCAATGGAACGGAGTGGTTCGTGCACAGGAATTATGTGCGGATCAGGATGTTCTTCCCGCTCGCGATGGTATTGGATGGGTAGACGGTTATATCTATAAAAGATGGCATCAGCATACTTGGACTACCGAGGATGACGG
>ENA-OQIY01000048-OQIY01000048.1-human-gut-metagenome-genome-assembly--contig:-NODE-48-length-12208-cov-0.783627_pt1 | contig 12208 bp, 15 predicted proteins | sample MGYA00242592_ERZ504757 | MGnify/ENA primary metagenome ERZ504757 (study PRJEB26092, sample SAMD00036366) | human gut metagenome | host: Homo sapiens | study: EMG produced TPA metagenomics assembly of... | reverse complement strand
CTCGATGCTTCCGAAGCACGGGTCAAACGAACCATTGTCAATCTCGTATAGTTCGCGGATGATATCCTCGCGGAAATTGATCTCCGGTCGCCGAATCGGGAAATGAGCATCGCCCTTGACGCAGATGATCTTATCTGAAATTTTCTGTGCCAGATCGATCTCATGCAGCGACATGATGACGGTGATGCCCTTCTCCTTTGCCATGCGGCGCAGAATCGCGAGCAGTTCCAGCTTGTGGCGGATATCGAGGAAAGAAGTCGGCTCGTCGAGGATGATGACCTCCGGCTCCTGACAGATCGCACGCGCAAGAAGCACTCTCTGGCGCTGGCCGTCGCTGATGGCATTGAAATCGCGGCCGCCGAGCTCTTCGGCATGAACGGCGCGCATCGCCTTCTCGACCTTCTCCTCATCCTCGCGGGTCAGCATGCCGAGCCGTCCGGTGTACGGATAGCGGCCCGTTGCCACAATATCGTGGCAGGTCATCAGCTCCGGCTTCATGCGCTCCGTCAGCACAACGGCCATCTTCGTGGACAACTCGCGGAACGAAAGCTCATGCAGGTTTTTCCCGTCAAACTCCACATTTCCGCCGACCAGCTTTAACTGGCGGGTGATGCTTTTCAGAATCGTTGATTTACCGGAACCGTTCGGTCCGATCAGCGTAACGATCTCGCCTTTTTCGATGCCGATGCAGATATCTTTGATCAGCGGCTTCTTATCATAGCCGACCGTCAGGTGGTCCAGATGAAAATAATATTCATTCATATTCTCTTACCCCCTTTTCCGGCGCAGCATCATGAAAATGACGACCGGCGCACCAAAGATCGATGTGACCGTACTGATGGACAGCTCCAGCGGTGCAAACGCCATACGCGCGATCAGGTCGCACATCATACAGAAGACGCTCCGCCGAGGAACGTTCCCGGGATTACGACGAGCGGACGCGATGTGCCGAGGCTCTGTTTGACGAGGAACGGGACGGCAATGCCGACAAACGAAATCGGACCGGCAAATGCGGTGACGCATGCGGAGAGAATACTCGAAAGCAGAATCAGCGCGATGCGGAATACTTTGATGTTGACACCCATGCTCTGCGCATACGCCTCACCGAGCTGGTATGCACCGATCGGTTTTGCCATCAGGAACGTGATGACAAAGGTGATGCCGATCACAGCCGCAGAGATCGCTACGTTGCTCCAGCTCATGCCGGAGAAGCTTCCCTGTGACCAGCCGTGGAGGTTGACGATATCGGAATCCTCCGCGAAGGTGACAACAAAATCCGTGACCGCCGAGCAGATGTAACCGATCATAATACCGCCGACGAGAAGTCCTGCCATATTTTTGATCCGTCGGGACATCAGCAGAATGAAGCCGACGGAGAGAAGGGATCCTAAGAATGCTGCAACAATCATCGTGTAAGATGTGATATTGCGCGCCCGCTCCAGATAAAAGATCATGGTCAGCGCCACGACCATTTTGGCTCCCGAGGAAATTCCAAGAACAAACGGACCGGCAATCGGGTTTTCAAAGAAAGTCTGTAAAAGGAAGCCCGACAGGGACAGAGCACCGCCCAGGATTGCCGCCATCAGAATACGCGGAAGGCGGATTTTCCAGATAATATTGTACGCTTTCCCCTCTCCGGTCCGCCGCAGCAGAATCCGGCAAAATTTCCGGAATCGAAATATTTACGTTTCCGGAATTGATATTCAGCACGGTGATGGCAGCGAACGCCAGAATCAGCACCAGAAACACAGCGGCATACCGCGAACGGCGCCGGAAGTTTTCCATATGGAAACTGTTCTCTTTTCCTGTCATATTTTTTTTCTCTGACATACGTTCCTCCATCAGGATAATTTTCTTAAGAATACCATCTGATCCGGATCGCCGCCCGTTACCAGAAGGTTAATATCATTGGTAAACTGTGCAATTTTATCGGTTGCCTGATACATCGATTTCTCGGTTGTCCAGACGTTGCCCTCTTTGACTGCTTTGTAATCGGCAAACATGGAATCCTTTGCCAGCAGGTCGTCCAGGGTTTTGACGGTGGAATCGATGCTTGCGTTGTAGATCAGGTAGTCCGCATCTTCGGCCGTATCGTAGAACTGCTCCATCGTGATCGGCACGGATGTTTTTCCGCTGTCGTCCTGGAGATCACGGAAGCGTTGCGCGCACCGCCAAGCTCGATCATGTTGGAAATATAGTCCTCCGGGTTCCGCACAACGGCAGCTCCGCTCGTATTAATATAGAAGAAAGCGACCGTTTTTTCGGTATTCTGGAAATCCTTCAGATTTTCCACAACACTTGCCTGACTTGCAAAAAAGTCGGCTGCCTCCTCCTCTTTGTCCAGCATGCACCGTAGGAGTTTGATCCATTCGGTTCTGCCAAGAGGCTGGGATTCGGTAGCTGGAACGGATCGATGAAGACCGGAATATCGAGCATCTCGATCATCTCCTGTACCTTCGGGGAATGGAGGATCATCGTGGATTCAATGGCCAGATCACAGTTCTCCACTGACCAGAAGTTCGTAATCCGGCTCACTGTATTTTCCGGCGAAGATCATCGTTCCGGCATTCATCGCGTCAACGGCATCCTGTACGTACCAGTTGTCTGCGGTTTCACCGGAGAGACGAACCGTATCGAGGGAGTCGATGGCATCGAACAGCGCCATCGGAGAGGTTGCTGCCATGTAGATGCGTTCCAGCGGCTGATGGATTACAATTACGTCGGAATCGAGGTCATCCGGCGCCTCTTTTCCGTCCGGGACGAGCAGATACTGCGCGCCGTCTTTGACATCGATCAGTTTATAGCCGTCTGTGCAGTAGTATACGTTAAAGCACTCGGCGTAATTCAGGACCATCTTGCTCTCGATAGTGATTCCGGTGATGTCCGGTGCGTCGCTGACATCGTCTGTCGTTGCGAAACCATCCGCGGATGCGGTATCACTCCCGGAGGTGCTGCTCGCAGCAGTGGTTTCGGAGGTACTTTCACTTTCAGCCTGTACTTTCCGAGACGGATGTGCTCTCCGTCTGGCTTTCGGAAACGTCTGCTGCGGATGCTGTGGATGTGCTGCTCTCAGAAACTGCCGAAGTGCCCGACGCGGACGATGTGCTGCTTCCCGTTGATGCGGTGCTGCCGCAGGCCGTCAGTGACATCGCTGCTGCAAGAAAAAGTGCGGCCCATTTTTTCAGCTTTCTTTCGTTTTTTCCTGTCATTTGATATTCCTTTCTTAAAGAAAAAGCCGCTGCCATACGGCAGCAGCCCTTTCTCATTTTTTGCTGCAAATTATTGTACTTATTTATTCTCTTCTGCCTTTACCATCTGCTGGAACAGCTCGTTTGCCTGATCCTCGCATCCGAAGATCACGCCGTAGACTTTCAGCCACTCTGCTTTCGCAAGATCGGTCTTCTCATCTGCGGAACGGTCAACCAGCATCGGAATGGTCAGGGTTGCCAGACGCTCTGCGGTGTCGGACAGACGCTCATTTTCCTCTTTCAGAAGTTCTTCCGGAGTCTTGTCTTCGTCTGCTTTCTCATCCGTTGTCTTATCGTCTTTATCGTCCTTCTGATCCTCAGCTTTGGTATCTGCGGTCTCGTCGGCTGCATCAGCATCTTCCTCATCTTTTGCATTTCCCGGAAGGAACTCAGACGGAAGAATTGCAAAGTCGATTTCGTCTTTTACCAGAGCTTTGTAGTCCAGATCATCGAATGCTCCGTCGAAGGAGATTTTTTTTGTCTTCCATTGCTTTTGCAATGTTTTCGATCTGGCAGTCTTTCTGCTCCATGCCGACTGCTTTTGATGCTCTCTGCTGCGTCTAACTGCTCGTCGAGAAGTTTCAGGGCATCCTCAGATGCTACGTATGCTTTCTCAACCGGAAGCTGGATCACGATCATATCTTTGTCCAGTCCTGCCGGAATCTCAACATCTTTCGGAACGATCAGATATTTGACAACATTGCCTTCGTACAGCTCTTTTGTCTTTTCGGTCAGATCTTTCGCTTTCTCATTGCTGGTCTTTTTGGAATCGGATGCTGCTGCCGCTTCTTCCTCGTCGGTTGCTGCTGCGGTATCCTCTGCTGCTGCGGTATCGGTATCTTCTGCTTTCTTGTCGTCCTCGGTCTGTTTCTCCGGATCACGCTCGGTATCTTTTGTCATATCGATCTCCAGCAGGGTGATGCCTTCGTCGTAATGATACATCTTGAAGTACTCTGCGTAAGCAAGTTTTGTCTCTGCTTTGTATTCCAGTCCCATGATCTCCGGAGCGGTGGTATCCAGCTTGGAGTTATCGGTGCTGATCGTGGAGGTTGTTCCGTCTGCTTTTACAAATCCTGTGCTGGAAGAAGTGCTGCCGCCCTTCTTTGCTGCTGCAGGGAGATGAAGATGTTGTAGGAAATCTCATGGGCAACGGACATTCTGGTGGTCATACCGATGATGGTATTGTTCTTGTTCAGCTCAACCGGAATGGTGAAGATGCTGCTTCCGCCGCTGACATTTGCCATGTATTTATTTCCGTTTGCTTTTACATATCCGTAGTACGGACTGCTGAATGCGATCGTTGCATAAGCCTGTCCGTTCGTTACAGTAATCTTGCTGCAGGAGATGGTTACCTTTCCGGCTCCGCCGGAGAAGGAGAATCCGTCTGGTGTGTAAACGCCGTCTGCCAGTGTGGTTGCACTGTCTACTTTGGATGTGCCGCCGCTTAAGTCAGACTCATATTTGGATTCCTGCTCCGGTTTGGTATCGGCCGGTTTCTGGGTCGGTGCCGGAGTCGGGGTGCTGGTCGGTTTTACAACCGGTGTCTCAGATGGAGATACGGTTGGGGTCTTGGTCGGAACGAGGGTTGGTTTCGGAGTATCGCCCTTGTTGTCATCCGACGGAAGGTCTCCGGTCTTTTTCAGGCTGGAAGATGCAATCGTGATGGCTCTGTCGTACCATTTGCCGCTCTTTACTGCATGAGCTGCTACAGCAAGTTCCTGATCAAGTGCCTCTACCGGGATTTCAAACTGCATTCCGGTTTTTGGTTTCACCGTCTAAGGTGTAGTCCACTTTTCCGGTGGAAGCGATCCATGCGCCGCTCTCTGCTGCCGCATCTTTTCCGGTTCCCATATACAGATAATCATAGCCGCTTCCGCTTAAGGTGATAACTGCTGTCATTTTTCCGTTTTTCGCGGTCAGTTTTACGCCGACTACCTTGAACATTGCTGCATTAGTTGTTGCCTCTGCACTGTAAATACCATCTGCTACTTTATTGGTCTCATCTGCCGGAAGATCTGCGGTCTTTTTCAGACTGGAAGATGCAATAGTAATGGTTCTTGCATACCATTTATCCCGTTTTGCAGAATGGGAAGAAACAACAAGTGCCTGATCGAGTGCTGCTACCGGAATATCATACTGCATTCCTGTTTTCGTCTCGCCGTCTGCTGTTGTGTAATCAACGGTGCCGACGCCTGCAATCCATGCACTCTTGTCTGCGGCAGCTGCCTCTTCCGGTGTTCCCATGTACAGATAATCGTAGGCAACACCACTTAACGTGATGCGTGCTTTCATGTCGCCGTCTTTTACGGTCAGCTCTACGCCGACTACTTTGAACATAGCTGCGCCGGTCTCCGCGGTTCCGCTGTAGATACCGTTTTCTACTTTCGCCGGTTCCGGAGTTGGAGTTGCGGTTGGAACCGGAGTCTCACTCGGAGTCGGGGTTGCAGTCGGGACCGGAGTCTCGGTCGCTCCGGTATCGGAGTTACTTCCGGTGTTTTACTTCCCGGAACTGCAAGATAAAGCTGCTGTTTGGTGTACCAGGTTCCGTCTTTCTTTCCAAGAACAATCGGAACGGTTGTGCCGGCTTTGTCCGCATCTACTTCAAATGTAAAGGAATAACCGCCGTTTGCTTCCTGCATTCCCTGGATAGCCGGTGTTTTTGCAAGGTCATCGTTTCTTTCCAAGATACAGTTTATCAAATGATACGTTGTTTGTTTTCAGTGTAAGAACGAGTTTATCGCCCTTGTTGATCATTGTTGCCTCGGAGATGACGAACATTTTGAATACGCTGCCGTCCTTCTTTGGTAACCGGTGCTTCTACACTGGCTGGCTTATTCGAGGAATCCTCACCTGGATTTTCGCTTGGAGTCTCGGTTGGTTCCGGTGTTATCGTCGGGATTGCAGCGGTGCTGTGGATCGTAACAGTTTTATCAGCCCATGTTTTTTTTCTTGGCTGAGCGAACGGCAACATCCATCTGTTTGTCAAGCTCTTCCACCGGAATTTCAAAACGATATCCGGTCTTTTCTGCACCGGTCTTCGTATCCGTATAGGTTTCGCTTCCTGTCGGAGCAATCCAGCTCTTTTCATCTGCTGCGGCAGCTTCTGCTGCTGTTCCCGTATACAGGTAATCATAGCCGGTTCCACTCAGCAGAATGGATGCTTTCAGTTTTCCATCTTTTACGATGAGTCTGGAAGAAATCACACGGAACATGCTTCCGGTTGCTTTCTGCAGAAGTCTCATACTCACCATCTGCCGGTTTTGCTGCTTCCGCTGCTTTTGTTTCTTTCTCCTCGGCTGTATTGGATGCCTCATTTTTGGTTGTTTCTTTTACTTCCGTTTTCGGCTGTTCTGCCGCCGGACTGGTATTCTCTTTTACAGCATCTTTGGTTTCTTCTTTTGCCGGCGTTTCTTTTTCAGCATCTTGGGAAGTCTCATCTGCTGCTTCCGGCTCTTTTTCTGTGGTATCGGCAGTCTCTTCACCGTCTTTTGCAGTGTCCTCTGCAGTATCTTCCGAAGCATCCTCATCTGCGGATGGTGTCTCGGTCTCGTCAGATCCTGCCGGTGTCTGATCCTCTGCAGGCGCGGCCGGTGTTTCCGTCGGCTCTTCTGCCGGAGTCTCTGCAATGCTTTCACTGCTCTCGGTTTCTGCCGGTGTTGTTTCCGGTTCTGCCGTCTCTGCTGTTTCTTCGCTCTGCAGCGCTTCCTCTGCGGCTGCGCTGCTTTCTGTCTGTGCTGCTTTTTCCTGCGTATCTGCTAATACGCTGGCAGTCGGGCTCATGATCATGGACGCCGACAGCAGCAGTGCCAGAAATTTGCTTGAATTTCCTTTCATAACTTCTCCTTTTCTTCGGATCTCCTTCGCGCATCTGCTCCGGATTCCGTCTGACTTTTTCAGGCAGCTGGGCGGTGCCTGTCCCCGTCAATGATGTCTCCCTGCAAGTAATCTTGTTTTTGAGGACACATTTTTTCTGCGAAAAGACAAACAGACATCTGCTTTTTCTGCAAAAGAGTTTCTCCACCGAAGCTCTTTTTCGGACGCATGGCGACAAAAAAGCAGATGTCCGATTTTGCTTCGTACATCTTTCCATGAATATATGCTTTCATCGGAAGCGATTCACTAACCTTTCCAGCAGGTTTCCTGACTCGCAGATCTTCACGGCAGCCGCGCCTTCTCATGCGTTTCGCACAATGGCATTTCTGCAGCTAACACTCCCTGCTTACAGTGACCGGATCGCTCAGGATTTCCACCTGATTCTCTTTTACCTTCGCTGGATTCTTTTCAAATTCCGTTCTGCACTGAAAAGTCCCTTATTTCATTCGTTACTGATTATAGCAAAGCCGTTTTGGAAAGTCAAATGAAAGGCCACGGAAAAAGCGCATAAAAATCAACATTTTTTACATACTTTATGATAACTGTCCGCACCGGAGCCTATTCTATGAAACCAGTTTCTCTGCACCGCCGCATCCTGTTCCCTCTGCTTCTGTGCGGCGGACTTCTTTTCGCCCTGCTGTTCTGGTATTTTTCCCCGTTCTTTTCCCCTGGTGAGAACCGCCGGTTTTCCGCGTATGTGGAGGAACGGTTCCACTCCGAGGTAACCTCTTCTGCCATCACGCTCCACTATACCCTCGCTGATCCGGCTTCCCGCGGAATTGCCCCCGGCACCGCCTCGTTCGGCACGGTTTCCATCCCTTACCGCACCTCGTATGATGCCCTGCTGCAGAGTGTGGAAACAACGCTCACATCCTTCATCGCAACCGCCTCTCCGCGGAAAATCAGATCACGCTCGATCTTCTGCTCTACGAGCTGGACTGCGAGAAAATGCCGGGCAGCACCAGCCTTCTTGCGGAACCGCTCGGTCCGTCGCTCGGGATTCAGGCACAGCTTCCCATTCTGCTCGCAGAGTACCCGTTCCGCACACAGCAGGATATCGCCGACTACCTCCATCTTCTGCAGGACTCTCCCGCGCTATTTCTCCGACCTCATCGCACTCGACGCAGGAAAAATCCCGGCAGGCGTGTTTCAGAATGACCTTGCGGTCGATGGCATTATCCGCCAGTGCAGTGCTTTTCTCGCCGACGCGGATACACCGGAAAGCCATCTGCTCCACACCGTTTTTCAGAATAAACTGCAGGCGTCTTCACTGTTTTCTGAGGCGGAAAGGAATCTCTGTCTGCAGACGCATGAAAAACTCCTTACCTCCTGTGTTTTTCCCGCCTACCGCTCTCTTTCCGATGCGCTTTCTTCACTCCGCGGCAAAGGAACGCAGAACGCCGGCGGTCTTTCCCGGCAGGAAGGCGGACTTTCCTACTATGCGTATCTTCTCCGCAGCCGCGTCGGTGTTGACGCTTCACCGGAGGAGCTGACCCGCCTTTTAACACAGCAGCTTGCGGACCAGTGTGCCGAAATGCAGATCATTCTCGATCAGAATCCGTTGCTCTCCCTCTCCGAGCAGGCGCTCGTGCTGCCGTTCTCCACGCCGGAGGAAATGCTTGCCGATCTGCAGAATGCCGTTTCTGAAGATTTTCCCGTTCTTTCGGGTATCGCATACGAAGTAAAGACCGTGGATGACTCCCTCAAGGATTTTTTTAAGCCCCGCCTTTTATCTCACACCGCCCGCCGATGTCAATTCACCCAACTCCATTTACCTGAATCCCGCGGATGAGATGACCGGCATCGAGCTGTATTCGACGCTTGCCCACGAGGGCTTTCCCGGCCATCTGTACCAGACCGTCTCGTTCTCGCGCTCCGACCCGCTTCTGATCCGCCATCTCTACGCGCCGTCGGGTTATGGTAGAAGGATGGGCAACCTACGTTGAATCATATGCCTGCCGCTACGCCGCACGTAATCTCGATGCAAACACGCAGGCGCTCTGCCGTCTCTGGTATCTGAACCGCTCGGTGCATCTTACCCTCTGCTCGCTGCTGGATCTCGGAATCCACAGCCAGGATGCTCCTCTCGGATGCGTCAGCCTTTCTGGCGCAGTTCGGCATCACGGATGCGTCGGCCGCTGCCTCTTTATATCAGTATATTCTCGAGACACCGGCGAACTATCTGAAATACTGTGTCGGATCGCTCTCGTTTTCGCAGCTCCTCTCGGAAGTGCAGAAACAGGAAGGTGACTCATTCTCATTGATCGGTTTCCATGAAAAACTGCTCCGTCTCGGGCCTCTGCCGTTTCCACTCGTAGAAAAATATCTGTAAATGGTTCGCCCTGCTGAAAAAAAGAGCCCACAGACTTTCTTCTATAAATAATAGAAAGTTCTGTGAGATCTTTTTCATTTTCAAAATTCTTTAACCTAAATTGTAAAGAGATGGATCTGTCGGCCGCTGCGGATCAATAACAGAGGCAGAATCAAACAGATCGCTTGTTCTGTCCTCGCCGCCTCCGTAGAGGTTCTGGTACAGACGGTATCCATCCAGGTTTCTTCGTCCCATACGCAGGTAATTGTCTCTTACCTGAACGAAATACTGGGAAGAATCTACGTTGCAGTAGATGTTGAAGCCCTGACTCTTTAAGTAAGCAAACTTCTCATTGTCCATCGTGTAATCATGCCAGTCGGAAAGATCCTGTCCATGTGCAAAGATGATGATATCGCTTCCGCCGATGAGCGGTGCAACATACGTCAGCCATTTCTCGGTATCCGCCTGGATCGTCTCGATCGGTTTGTCGCCGACACGGATATGGCCCCAGGTATGGCTTGCGAATGTCCAGCCGTCTGCTTTGATCGCATCGGCTACTTTTTTTCGCCTCCTCGCACTCTTTATCCCAGTCGAAATCCGGGTGTGCATCAAGCCATGCTACCTGATCATCCGTCAGATCTTCTCTTGTCTTGTAATCACCGTCGGTGCGGTATCCGAGGATTCCATCGTAGCCGGTCAGTGCTACGGTTCCGCGCGCATTGTGGTATACGGCATCCGGATGCGCTTCGATAAACTGATCCATCAGCGGGATGCAGTCGTAAGCACCGGTCACAACAGTTCCGTCATCCTGAATGTATTCGCAGGTCGGTTTTCCGTCGTCGCCGACTACCATCTTGCTGGCAATGCCGCGTCCGTCGTAAGAGTGGTAATAGGAAAGGTCATCCAGAGAAAGAACGAATGCTTTCTTGCCCTCCGGCAGGTAAATGTCCCCTTCCTCGTAATGAACGGTTCCGTCATCATCTACGGTCTTTTTCACGAGATCGTTGATCGAAACCATGACATATCCTCTGTCGTACATCTGCTGGGTGATCGCGTTGAACTCATCCACGGTGGTCATCCACTGGCAGAAGCCTGCGGTCTGTGCGTTGTCCTGATAGAAGCTTTCTGCGGATCGACTACAAGAGAATGATAGAAAATGTGGGTTACTTCGTTGACGTTGACGCGCACACAGGCATCTCTCGTGCTGGTGTACTCTGCTACTTTTGTGATGATATCCGCGTCGGTCGCTGCGCCCTCTACGCTCTGGAGCTTTTCAATGGCTCCATCGTAATCGTATGTCTGCGCAAGTGCATCGGCTTCCGCCATAATCTGTGCTTTCGTTGTCGGCGCTTCAGCACTTCCCGTGCTGTCCGACGATACGGAACCGTCCACCTCTGCTGTTTTCTGATCCTCTTTTTCCTGTGCTTTCTGCTGGATTTTTTCTGTTCCTCCGGCCAAAGCCATATTCCAATGCCGAAGATGACAAGCAGAACACATAGAATTCCTGTTTTGATCATCAGCGCACGCTTCCGCTTTCTTCTTCGGAGCTCCTTTTTACTGATGTTTTTTTTCTCACTCATTTTTCCTTCCTCCCAAAACAGCTTTTGCTTTTCTGGCAAATATTACAGTTTTACCGGACTGACAGAAATTCAGCCCGGACTCTGCTCTTTCTATTTTAGCTCAAAATACCGGTTCTGTCGAGTAGGTTTCCGGCAGGTTAAGAGAAATGTAAGAAAACCGGTAACGCTCTTTCTTTTATGCGCGCTGGCCGTGTGCCTCATACATGAGAACGGCGGATGCAATCGCTGCGTTTAACGACTCCACTTTTCCTTCCATCGGAATACGGATCAGGCACTCGGCGGCCTCTGCCATTGCATCGGTCAGGCCGTTTCCCTCATTTCCGATCAGGAATCGCCGTTCCTTTGTGTATCTCCTCCTGGTAGGAATGCACGCCGTGCAGATGTGCCGCGTACGTACAGATCTTCCGCGCTTTTAAGCCTTTTACAAATCCGACCGCATCGTCGACGATCAGAAACGGCATACGGTAAATCGAGCCCATCGTCGAGCGAATCGTTTTCGGATTGAAGATATCCGCGGTACCGCGGCTCATGATGATGCCGGTGACTCCTGCGCCCTCTGCGGTGCGGATGATTGTTCCAACATTTCCAGGGTCCTGCAGATCCTCAAGTACCATCAGAAGCGGTGTCTTTCCGTTGTCCATCACCTCCTCTTCGGTGTAATGCGGCATGCGGATCACACTTAAAACACCCTGCGGCGTCTTCGTGTCGCACATGGACTGGAACACGCGGTCGTCCACTACTTCGTATTCTGTCCCGTCGGACGGCATTTCATGCATTTTGCTGCCGCTCTCAGACACATATACTTTTTTCAGCCATTCCCGCGGCGCTTCCTGGAACATTTTCCAGCCCTCCGCCACGAAAACGTCCTGCTCCCGGCGTTCTTTTGCTTTTTTGTTCAGCGCAATAATGTTTTTTACCTGTGCATTGCTGCTGCTTGTAATCATGAATGGTCCCCTCATTTCCTGTTTTTCATCAATTTGGCAAGTTCTTTGTTTTCGCCGATCAGAATCAGCACTTCCTCTGCGCGGAGCAGCGTCTTCGGATTGACCGTGACACGGATGTCTTCCCCGTCCTTGACGGCGATTACGTTGATACTGTATTTCTTCCGCAGATCCAGCTCCTCGAGGTTATGCCCCGTCCACTCTTCCGGCACGGGAAGCTCTACCATGGAGAACGAATCCGACAGCATGAAGAAG
>ENA-OQIY01000047-OQIY01000047.1-human-gut-metagenome-genome-assembly--contig:-NODE-47-length-12265-cov-0.915060_pt1 | contig 12265 bp, 15 predicted proteins | sample MGYA00242592_ERZ504757 | MGnify/ENA primary metagenome ERZ504757 (study PRJEB26092, sample SAMD00036366) | human gut metagenome | host: Homo sapiens | study: EMG produced TPA metagenomics assembly of... | reverse complement strand
CTACTTTTTTTGCTATGATATAATTAATAGTTATGAAATAAATCACAAAAATGACATATTCTTGAGAAGATTAATTAATACAAAAAATAAAATTCTAGGAGGCTTTTTTATGAATATATCTGTTCTTGGCTGTGGTCGTTGGGCAAGCTTTCATGCTTGGTATGCCAATCATATTGGTCATAATGTAAAATCTGGGGATAGAGAAGGCTCTAAACATCTAGAACAGCTACAAACTACACATCAAAATGAATACCTTAGTCTATCTCCTGATATTACTTATACAAATGATTTGAAACTCGCATTAAATTTTGCTGATACAATCATCATCTCCATCAGCTCTCAACAATTGCGAAACCTAGCTAAGGAAATCAAAAAGACTGATTTATATATGCAAAAAACATTTATTCTATGTATGAAAGGTCTTGAAATTTCAACAGGAAAGCGTCTATCTGAAGTATTCACTGAAGAAATTGGCGAAGATTGCAATGTAGGTGTTTGGGTAGGTCCTGGTCATGTTCAAGATTTCTTAAAAGGCATTCCTAATTGCATGGTCATTTCAGCCAAAAATACAGATATCAGTAAACATATTATCAATATTTTTAGCAGTGATTTAATTCGTTTTTACTATAGCGAAGATTTAATCGGTACAGAGATTGGAGCTGCTGCCAAAAATGTAGTAGGTATTGCTGCCGGTATGCTCGACGGTATGCACTACACTAGCTTAAAAGGCGCACTAATGGCACGTGGTACTTATGAATTATCCAATTTAATCAAAGCTTTAGGCGGAAATAATATGACAGTATATGGTCTTAGCCATCTTGGCGATTATGAAGTCCACTTTATTTTCAGCATATAGCAATAATCGTTGTTTCGGTGAAGATTTTGTCTTAAACAAACCATTCAGCAAATTAGCCGAAGGTATTTACACTATGCAAGCTCTCTTAAAACTTGCTGATAAACATCATATAGAATTACCAATTTGCGCTGTCATCAATGAAATTGTAATCAATCATAAAAATCCTAAAGAAGAATTATTAAATTTTATTCATGCGACCTTTAAAGGCTGAATAATACAGGTGGTGAAGCTATGTCAACATTTGCGATTACTTTAAAAAAAATTACTTCAAGAAAAAAACATGAAACAAAAATGAACTAGCACGTTTAACTAAAATTAATAAATCTTCTATCAGCGAATACTTATCGGAATTATCAGCCAAATATAAAATATCCTAAAATAGCTGAAGTCTTAAATGTATCTCCAAATATTTTCTTGGAAGATACTTCTAGCGAAGAAAATATTAAACGACTTCCTATCTTAGGCAAAATCGCTGCTGGTATTCCCATCTTAGCTCAAGAAAATATTGAAGGTTATTTGCCTTATGATGATAATGATGCTGATTTTTGTCTACGTATCCATGGTGATAGCATGATTAACGCTCGCATCAATGATGGTGATATCGTTTTTATCAAACAACAATCAACTGTAGAAAATGGAGAAATCGCTGCTGTCTTAGTCAATGATAGTGCTACTCTAAAGCGTGTTTATTTCGTAGATGATACAGTGCAACTACGCTCTGAAAATCCTAAATATAAACCGATGGTTTTCTCAAAAAATAATTGCGATAATTTCCGCATACTAGGAAAAGCTATCGCTTTATACACTAAATTTTAAATAAAAAAGATGCTTTGAGAATATATATCTCAAAACATCTTTTTTTATTTCATCAAATAGATTAAATTACAATATATTAATCAACCATTTTCATGCCACATTCTTCCATGAGTTTCTTGGCTTCTACATATTGAGCTATACCTTGAGCTACTTTTTGAGCATCTTTCATAGCTACAACTACAGTAGCTGGTCCATTAACTACATCTCCACCAGAGAAAACTCCATGTCGCATAGTCATACCATATGGTTTTTCACGAGTTTTCACAAACCCATTTTCATCTACATCAATACCGCTTGTAGAGTCTACAATTCTGCTAGCAGGTTTTTGTCCTATAGCAATGATTATTTTATTTGCAGAGAAATATTCACGTCCATCTGTATCTACGACTTTGTCTAATGCTTCATCAAATTCACGTACCGAACATTTTATACCTGTTACTGCATCTTCTCCTGTGATTTCTACAGGACCTCTTAAAGCGTGTATTTCTACACCTTCTTCTTTAGCTGCATCTATTTCAGATTTTAAAGCTGCCATATCTTCTTCACGACGACGATTTACAACTTTTACAGATTTTTGCACCGCAACGCATAGCTGTACGCGCAGCTCCATAGCAGTATTACCACCACCAATTACCACTACTTCATCGCCTTCTTTGATTGGCACTTCATTAGGGTCAACGCTATTGCTATTGGATAATTCCACCATCTGCAAGAAATATGTTGCTTGAATTACACCTTTTAATTTAGCACCATCTATTGGTAAAGATTTAGATAAAGCATTACCAGTACCGATAAAAATAGCATCAAAGCCCTGATTAAATAATTCATCTACTGTAATTTCTGTGCCTACCATGATATTTAATTTAAAATCTACGCCTAATTTTTTAATGCGTTTTACTTCACGACGAACTACTTGTTTGGTAAGCGAAATTCAGGAATACCGTACATCAATACTCCACCAGCTTCTGGCTGAGAATCAAATACTGTTACCTTAAATCCCATTTTAGCTAAATCCCCAGCTACTGTAAGACCAGCAGGGCCTGAACCAATTACTGCAATATTTCCAGGCTGAGATTTCGCCACATTTGGAGCCACTAATTCAAGTTCTCCGTCCATGTCGGCAATGAATCGCTCTAATTTACCAATTTTTATTCCTTGACCTTTACGTCCCAAAATACAAGAACCTTCACACTGACGTTCATGCGGGCAAACTCTACCACAAACTGCTGGTAAATTACTACGCTGAGCAATAATCATACTAGCCTTACCTAAATCACCATGCGATAATGCATCTATAAATTCTGGAATATTATTACTAATTGGGCACCCCGTACGACACATTGGCTTTTTACAGTTCAAGCAACGTTTTGCTTCAACAATAGCTTCTCTAAGCGTATAGCCATTTGTCTCGTATCCTACATCAGCTGTATTTGACATATAATTCACCTCTATGGTTTTAGTACTAAATTATTTATATTAATTATATCATTAAATCAAACTAATATACAATTATTTTAACAAAAAAAGCCATCAGTTATAAGAACTAATAGCTTTTCTTCGTGAAATTTATATTTTATTTTTAACGTTTTTCAATATTTTTAACTTCTAATTCGATACCGCCATGCCAATCTTTATCTACTTCAGCATAAATGCGTACAGGTGTATCCATGGATAATTGATACCATATATCATCATCAACTTCTACTGTCATAGAATTTCCTTCATTATCAGTAAATGTATATAAATCTTTGTAGATATGTTCAGTGAATTCGCCATCTACTAATACACGTTGTTCGTCCCAACCGTTAGCTTTAATATCTGCAATTGTCGTTACTTGAGCACTATTGTGGTGCTTAGCTGCGAATACAACAGCTGTACCTAAAACAAAAACAGTTACTAAACTCAATACTACCGCTAACATTTTTTTCATATTATCACTCCTATATATTTATTAAAAATAAAATCCTTATTTATTATTTTTATCAGGTAAATAAACTCCAACATTTTACACTTATATAATAAACAATTATTATTAAAGAATAATTATATCCAAATTAAAATTAGATTAAAAATAGACGCTAGGACTTTTTTATTTACTAAAAAAAAATGGTTTTATATATGTAAGAAGTATTTTTAGGAGGAATTTTTATGAGCAAAATTTTAATTGTAGAAGATGAACACCGCATTGCTTCGTTTTTTAACAAAATGGAACTAGAGCTATGAAGGTTTTTCAACTGCCAGTGAGAGTAATGGGCTACGAGCATACGAGCGTATTATTCAGGAAGATTATGATTTAGTCTTACTAGATATTATGCTACCAGATATGGACGGATTGACCATCTGCCAAAATGTGCGCAAATTATCCGATATCCCTATCATCATGCTCACAGCAAAAGATGAAATAAATGATAAAGTAACAGGTCTTGATATCGGTGCTGATGACTATATTACTAAGCCATTTGCTATTCAAGAACTTCTAGCTAGAATACGTGCTACCCTTCGCAAGCATAATAATTCTACTACTAAACCTGCAGAAGAACCTTCAGTGTTCAAATTTAAAAATATCCATGTATATCTTGACCGTCATGAAGTAAAAGTTCATAACCAATTAGTTGAACTCACTAAAAAAGAATATGATTTACTTTTATATTTATTACACAATCATGACCATGTTTTATCTAGAGAGCAAATCCTCCAATCCATCTGGGGTTATGAATATATGGGTGATACCAATGTAGTCGATGTTTATATTCGCTATTTACGCGTCCAAATTGAATGATTATTTCAATGAAAAATACATTCATACAGTAAGAGGCATCGGCTATAGTTATCAAAACTTAAAACTTATTTAAATATGTGTATTCACCCTCGTTTAAAATATATGCCTATTTCCCTAAAATTAGCTTTTATCTACAGCATCATGCTCTGCTTAATTTTAATTGTAACTTTAAGCAGTACCTTGATTGGCATACATTACGTTCTCTTTCATGAAGCTGAAGTATCCATCAATTTATCTGCTAATTATGTAGAGAAAAAAGCTAATAATGAAACAGTGCCAGAATTACTACAAGATGTAAAAAGTTCTGCCTTATCCCTGGCGTTGTCATGCGTGTAACAGATAGCAATAATAATATAGTTTATGATAGTTTGCCAATGTATATATCTATCAATCACGTTCAGGACTCACTTGCTAGACAAGAAGAACATCCTCAAATTGAAGATTACATTCGCAATGCTCTTTTACCTTCAGATTTAAAATTTGTCAATTTTAAACATTTTTGGATTTTCTATACGCAAAGAACTATTGTCAAAAACGATGAAACGTATACACTTCATTTCTTGCGAACGATTACAGCAGAAAAAGTATTTTTAGAAGAATTATCCGAAACTATTTTTTATGCTGGTATTGCAGGGGTAATAATCTCCATTATCTGCGGTTTTCTCCTCAGTAGAAGATTATTAAAACCATTAAGAGATATTACCACGACTGTAAAAAATATTGAAATCCAAGATTTAAATCAACGCATCAAAGTACAGCCAACTAGAGATGAATTAGAAGAACTTTCTAATACCTTTAATTTAATGTTAGAGCGTTTACAAAAAGGTTTTGAGCAACAGCGTCAATTCGTATCCGACGCCTCTCATGAGCTTCGCACGCCTGCCACTGTAATTTGCGGTTATTCAGATATGCTTGCTCGTTGGGGTAAAGATGACCCTCAAACTGCTGATGAGTGTATCACAGCTATTCATTCTGAAGCCATCAATATGCAACGTTTAATTGAAAAGCTCTTATTCTTGGCTAGAGCAGACCAAAAACGTCAAGTATTGCATAAAGAGTCATTGAATTTAAAACCTTTAATTGCCGATATTGCCAAAGATACGCAATTAATCGCACCTCAACATACTATCACTTGCACTCATAATGATGATGGATATATCTTTGCTGATGAATTAGTGATGCGTCAAATGCTTCGTATCTTTTTAGATAATAGTATAAAATACACGCCAGATGGCGGAAAAATCACCATTTCCTCAGAAAATAAAGTCAAACATATGATTGTAAAAATCTCAGATACTGGTATCGGTATCGCTAAAGATAAACAAGATAAAATCTTTGAGCGTTTTTATCGCGTAGATAGTGCTAGAACAAGAAACGGCGTCGGTGGTACAGGTCTTGGTCTTTCCATTGCCAAATGGATAGCTGATGCCCATGATATCGAAATCAGATTATCTAGCAAATTAAATAAAGGAACAACAATTATTTTAATCATTCCTAAAGATAACTAAATAAAGCACCTTAGGCTTAAATCTATGAGCTTAAGGTGCTTTTTTCGTATTTTATTTATGAAATTTTAATCAATATCTAGCTTGTCCGTTAATAAAAGAAATCATTGTTTTAGCTGGCAAAGTTACCATTGTACCATCGGGTTGTTGCCAAGAAATAGATTTTTTCAATACTCCAGAAGTTACATATCCTTCCTTAGAAAAGCTTATATCTTTACCACCTGCAAATTCTACAAATCCAGCCATTTCATCGCCAGCTAAACCTGTTTTAAAACCATATGTCTTAAAAGAGCATTATCTCTCAAGCGACCATTTTTCACTGAACCATCAGGATAAAAACCTAATTCATATTGGTCTTCAAATGTAATCAGACCATATTTATCTTTATTTACACTTACATTTACTTCGTTCATCAATAGTACCAAGATAATACAGTACCATCGGTCGCAAAAGTTACAGGCTTATTGCCTTTATAGCGTACATGAGCATAAGTTGGGAAAGGAATAGAAACACTTGTAAACGGATGGAAAATACGAGGATAGAAAATACTATTATTACTTTCCTCATAATAATCATTGATTACATTTCTCCAGCCAGTAGGACGAAGTGCAATATCACGATTTAATACACCTGTTATCACTTCATTATTCTCATTTAATTCCACTACTGTACCTTTTTTGAATTTCAAATCATCATTTGCCACGCTAAAAACCTTGAGGAACTAATACTTTCGTCTTATCTAAAGTCATAGTTTTGCCTCTGCCATAGACATAGATAAGCCACAACATAATAAACCTACTGCTAAAAATACTTTTAATTTTTTCATTTTATCACCTCTTATATTTAATATGACAAAAGCTCATCAAAATTGATGAGCTTTTATTTATCTTATTATTTTAGCACTAAAATTATTCTGGTTTTTTAATTACTTCAATGCCACCCATGTATGGACGAAGCACTTTTGGAATTACTACAGAACCATCTGCTTGCTGATAGTTTTCTAATACAGCAGCTACAGTACGTCCTACTGCAAGACCAGAACCGTTCAATGTGTGTACAAATTCAGGTTTTGCACCTGCACTGCGACGGAATTTTATATTTGCACGGCGAGCCTGATAATCGCAAACATTAGAGCAAGAAGAAATTTCACGATAAGTATTATAGCTTGGAAGCCATACTTCGATATCGTAAGTCATAGCAGCTGTGAAACCAATATCACCTGTGCAAAGTTTTACTACATGGTAAGGGATTTCTAAGAGCTGTAAAACTTCTTCTGCGTTATTAACCATTTTTTCTAATTCATCATAAGATGTTTCAGGTTTAACGAATTTAATCATTTCAACTTTGTTGAACTGATGTTGACGAATAAGACCACGAGTATCGCGACCAGCACTACCTGCTTCTGCTCTAAAGCAAGCAGTATAAACGCTGTAGTATTCTGGTAATTTATCGCCATCTAAGATTTCATCTCTATGGAAGTTAGTAGCTGGAACTTCACCTGTTGGTACGAGATAATAATCTAAGCCTTCAAGTTTGAACATATCTTCAGAGAACTTAGGTAACTGACCTGTACCAGTCATACTGTCTTTATTAGCGATAAATGGGGCAAGCATTTCTGTATAGCCTTGTTTATCTACATGTAAATCCATCATGAAGTTAATCAAAGCACGTTCAAGTCTTGCGCCTAAACCTTTATAGAAAGTAAAACGTGTGCCTGTAACTTTTGCAGCTCTTTCAGGATCTAAAATATCAAGGTCTGCACCGATATCCCAATGAGCTTTTGGTTCAAAATCGAATTCACGAGGAGTACCCCAACGGCGAACTTCTGGATTATCGCTATCATCTTTACCTACTGGTACAGATTCATGGCACATGTTTGGAATGCGAAGTAAAATATCATGTAATTCATCTTGAACTTCACGAAGCTGTTTATCTAATTGGCTAATTTTTTCACCAACTTGACGCATTTCTAAAATCACAGCATCAGCATTTTCTTTATTCTTTTTCATTTCGCTGATTTTTTAGAAACAGCATTTTTCTGGCTTTTTAAATTTTCTGTTTCAGCAATGATTTCACGACGTTGTTTTTCAAGTTCCATGAAACGGTCAAGATTCATTGGATTATTTCTGTTTTTAAATTCTGTAATACTAATTCAGGGTTATCTCTGACAAATTTTATATCGAGCATTATTTTAACCTACCTTTTTTTTGTAACTAAATATGTAGTAATCTTAATTTTACAACATAATCCATTAAATTAAAAGTTTACCACATAATTATTTCATTTTCTATGGATATATATTTCAAATTCAATCAATATTTATTAGTTTTTAGTTTCTTGTTCCCTTGATATCATCTAATAAACTTTGATTGCCATTTATTGGTTTTACATTAGCATATCTAAACAATTGTAAAAATATATCATGTGCTATTGGTGCTGCTACTTGACCACCATAGTACTCGCCACCAGCTGGATCATTGATGATTACAAGCACTGTAAATTGAGGGTCTTCCACTGGTCCAAAACCACAAAATGAAGCGATATAATGTCCTGGCAAATATCCGCCATTTACCATATCGATTTTCTGTGCTGTACCTGTTTTACCAGCAATATGATAACCTTCAATACTTGCTTTAGAACCACCACCTGTGGAAACTACTTGTTCTAATACAGATTTCAAAGTCTTATCCACATCAGAGTCAATACAACGGCGAACTTCTTCGCGTTCCATTTGCTGATATACTGTGCCATCAGCATTATAAATAGCCTTCACAATATGAGGTTTTAACAATACACCATCATTTGCTATAGCAGACATAGCAGTGATCATCTGAAGTGGTGTTACCGCGATACTTTGCCCAATAGAAGAAGTCGCTACGTCAGAAGCAACCATATCTTTCGGATTGAATAAAATCCCAGATTCTTCGCCTGGAAGCTCAATACCTGTACGTTCGCCAAAACCAAATTTACGAGCATAATTCATCAAGCGCTCGCCACCTAATTCCAAACCTAATTGAGCAAAACCTGTATTGATAGAATTTTTTACAACATCAAGGAATGTAACTGTACCAAAGCTATCACCGCTCCAGTTTTGAATAGTTCTACCTGAAACTTCAATAGTTCCTGGGTCAACAAAAATATCTGTTGGTGATACTAATTTTTCCTGAAAACCAGCAGCCGCTACGATAGATTTAAATGTAGAGCCTGGTTCATAGATATCTGATACAGCTCTATTTTTCCAAACATTAGGATCATATTTATGGAAATTATTTGGGTCATATGATGGTCGAGATGCCATAGCCAAGATATCGCCATTTTTCGGGTTCATCACTATAGCTGTTACTGATTCAGCACCATGATCCATCATCGCCTTATCCAAAGCTTTCTCAATGATAAATTGATACTGTGCATTGATAGTCAACTGGATATTTTTACAATTAGCATCTACTGGTGAATTCTTCAAAAATACAGAGTCCATAATCGGTCTAGCCAAAGCATCTGTAAAAATAGAAGAAGTTTGTTCTTCACCTTTTATCATGCCATCAAATTGTTGCTCAATACCATCTAAACCTTTATCATCTGTACCCACAAAGCCGATTACATTGGCAGCTAACATATCATTTGGATAATATCTTTTACTTTCTTGAATAAAACCAAGACAAGCTACATATTCAGGCTTTTCCTTCATTAAATTTTTCAAAGCCTTCGTTTCTTCCGGTTCCATCTGTCTTTTCACCCAGACGAAACCACCACCTTGAGCGATATCATCTAAATATCTTTTTCGGTAAGCCCTATCAAAGGAGCTACATCTCTTGCCGTCTGTTCTGGATCTTCCACATGATTAGGATCAATATATAAAGAGCTAACCATTGTACTTATCGCTAGCTCTTTCATTTCCGCATCATAGATGGTACCACGAGGCACATGAAGCACAGATGACTCTTGAACTTGCGACTCTAAGCGAGATAACATTTCATCTCCACGAACTATTTGCACCCAAGCATATCTAGCCATAACGCCAATAATAAAAACGAGCAATCCTATGAATAAATAAATTATATGCATTTGCACTTTATTTACTTTTTTTACTATCTTTTTATTTTTTCCACTATTTTTATCCATAATCTTCTTAGCCTAAAGACCTACGATAAAATACCTCACTTTCCTTAAACATAACTCTAATTATATCAAATTTACTATAAAGATATATTTCTAACCTTGAATTATCTAAAAATTATTTCATAGGCAAACAATCCATTTAATGATAAAATATTAATTGTATCTAAGTATACATATTTACATTTACTAAAATCTATTGAGGTGAGTTTTATGAAAGTAATTAAAACAACTAATGCACCTGGTGCTGTAGGACCTTATTCCCAAGCTATCGAAATCGACAACCTTGTTTTCGCTTCTGGTCAAATCGCTTTAGACCCTGCTACTGGCGAAATGGCTGAAGGTATCGAAGCTCAAGCTCATCAAGCTTTAAAAAATGCTCAGGCAGTAATCAACGCTTCTGGCGCAAAATGGGAAAATGTAATCAAAACAACTGTATTCATCACAAATATTGATGATTTTGCTAAAGTAAATGAAATCTATGCCACTTACTTTACACAACCATATCCTGCTCGCTCCTGTGTAGAAGTAAGTAAATTACCAAAAGGTGCCTTGATTGAAATAGAAGTAATCGCTAAAAAATAAGCTTTAACTTAAAAATAGGAATGATACAAAAATATCATTCCTATTTTTTTATGCCAAATTATATTCTTTTATTAATTTAGCAAGTAACGCTCTACAAGCTTTATCTATATCTTCATACGTTTCATCAAAATTATCTGTATACCATGGGTCTTTTACATCACGATTTTCGCCAATAAAAGACATCATCTTATATACTTTATGCTCTGTATCTTCACCGATAATATAGCTTAGATTACGTAAATTATTATTATCCATCACGATAATATAATCATACATATCATAATCTTGCTTTGTTATCTGCACAGCTTTTCGCTTACTAAATGGAATATTCATTTCACGAAGTTTTGCTTTTGTACCATAGTGAGTATCACAGCCAATTTCTTCACGACTTGTGGCTGAAGAATTGATTATAAATTTATCAGCTAAACCCGCTTTTCGCACTAAATCCTTCATCACAAATTCAGCCATAGTTGAACGACAGATATTACCATGACATACAAACATTAGTTTTATCAAAACTCTCATCTCCTTATAAATTCTTTATTTCCTTAAATTCTAATTTAATTAAAATAAAATAATTGTATTATCTTTGCTTAATGGCTCCATAACTTTTGCATATTCAGCTATAACCGACAATTCAATATTATTATTGCTTATAAAAATCTGTATTGGTTTACTAAAAAAGATATTTTTTATCTCCGCCTGAAGTTCTTCAAATACTTTTTCCACCTGTATTCGTCTAATTTCTAAATCCATTTTAGGTTTAAAAAATAAATATACTAATTTAGCTGGTACATCTTTATCTTTTTGCGAAGCAATTCCCCAAAGATGACATAAAAACTGTTTAATATCAAATCTTATCTTTGTCCTTGCAATACCAAAATTACATAGTTCTATTTTAAACTCATCTATATCTGGACACTTTGCATAAGAAAAACCAAAATCATTTTCTTGTCCATAAAGCAAATTCCAATAACTTTTCTTCAAATAAATTGAATGCTGACTAAAAATCTCATGACATTTCACTTCAAAATAAATATTTGCCTTAGGGATATAAGCATCTAAATTAGCAGTTGCATTAACGCCTTTAATTCGACAACTATGCTCAAAAATTATATCTTCACTATTGTTAAATTGCTTATATCCATCTCTTAAAGCCAAATAACAAAATCTTGAAGATGAAGCAACACTTGCCATCTTTGGTGGCATATTTCTTTTCTCTTTTAATTCGCTTCCTTTACCATGATTATACTGATTATAAAATTTATTATATTTGCTAGTTTTCATGTCAGAAATAAATTTATTATAAGCTTTTTTGTTATAGTAAACATCATAAGACTTATCTTCTATTTCATAACCAAAACAATCATTGCCAATTACATCAACCAAATTCTTTTTTATAAAACAATCAAATTCATTTTTGCTAATCATTATAGACACTCCAGCAAAACACAATATTTATTTTTATAATTAGTTTAACAAAATTTAAACAAATATATTATTTAACTTCTTATAAATTTGTATACCAAAACTATTTTATTATTTTTATATAATACTCCAAAATTTAATGCCATAAAACTTACTATAAATTATTAAATAAAAACTTTA
>ENA-OQIY01000045-OQIY01000045.1-human-gut-metagenome-genome-assembly--contig:-NODE-45-length-12491-cov-2.249110_pt1 | contig 12491 bp, 10 predicted proteins | sample MGYA00242592_ERZ504757 | MGnify/ENA primary metagenome ERZ504757 (study PRJEB26092, sample SAMD00036366) | human gut metagenome | host: Homo sapiens | study: EMG produced TPA metagenomics assembly of... | reverse complement strand
CGCCATCCGGCAAAATTCTTACCCCCATTCCTGTATTCCGGTGGGCCAGAGGACAACGGCTGTCACAAAATCTGCTTTCCCTCCAGCTCCCTTTATATGAACAAATCATGGAGAAAGCTCCGTCTTCTCTTCATACATTGATTGCAAGTGGGGATGTTTATATCCGTGCGGGCCAACCGCTTCAGACTATTCCTGATGCGGATGTGGTGTGTTACGGTTTATGGGTAGATCCTAATCTGGCAAAGAACCATGGTGTTTTTGTTTCTTCACGAGTCACTCCCGATAAGCTTGATTTCATGCTTCAAAAACCTTCGGTGGAGGAATTGGGGAAATTAATGCAAACCCATCTTTTTCTGATGGATATCGGAATTTGGCTGTTAAGTGACCGTGCGGTTAGTCTGTTGGTAAAACGATCTTATAAGGAAGGAAAACTCTCTTATTATGACATGTATTCTGATTTCGGACTTACATTGGGAGAGCATCCGCGTATGATGGACGATGAGCTTAACAAGCTGAGTGTGGCTATTCTGCCGTTGCCTGGAGGGGAGTTTTATCATTACGGAACCAGTCGTGAACTTATTTCTTCTACATTGGCTGTACAAAATCTGGTAAACGACCAGCGGGAGATTATGCACAAGAAGGTAAAACCGCATCCGGCCATGTTTGTTCAGAATGCTGAGGTAGGTTATCAACTTACCTCACAAAATTCGGAAATATGGATAGAGAACAGTTGTGTAGGAGCAGGATGGAATATCCATCACCAGACTATCATAACAGGTGTTCCCGTTAATAATTGGAACTTGGAGGTTCCGTCTGGTGTGTGTATTGATGTGGTTCCTTTTGGAGAATCGGGCTATGTAGCGCGTCCATACGGCTTCAATGATACTTTCAAGGGATCTTTGGCCAAGGAAGAAACATATTATCAAGGAATGTCTGTAGGTGAGTGGTGTGCTGTGCGCGGCATTTCGGTGGAAGAAATAGAAAACGGTCACGACTTGCAGGCCGCGCGTTTGTTTCCGGTTTGCTCATCGTAGAGGAATTGGGAGCAGTTATGCGCTGGATGGTTTCTGAACCGGTATTACAGCAAGGAAAAGAAATATGGCAACGCTGTCGTAAATTGTCTGCTGATGATATATCCGCTTATTCTAATCTTTACCGTCTGGCAGAACAGCGTGAAGCTTTCCGGATAAAGAATTGGCCGGCATTGGCGCATAATTATGAACGAAGTGTCTTTTATCAGCTCAATTTGGAGAATGCTGCCGGAGAATTTGCCCGGTATGACCTGTCGTTGCCTGAGCCTTTATCAGAATCGGCTCCGTTGATGACACGTATCAGTGACAATATGTTCCGTGCCCGGGTGCAGCAGCTTAAGGGGCTGGCTTATCGGGAATATGAAAATGAGGCTTTTCGTTTGATGCGCGACGGACTTACTGCTTCGGCTTTAGCCAAGAGGCAGCAACCGCATTTGTCAGTGTACTCTGATCAGATTGGTCTGGGGGCGCAGTCCGGTCCGTATTGATCTGGCCGGCGGGTGGACGGATACTCCACCTTATTGCGTTGAATGAAGGGGGGAATGTGGTGAATATTGCTATTGAGTTGAACGGGCAGCCTCCTTTACAAGTTTACGTGAAACCTTGTCGGGAATATAAAATAATCCTTCGTTCTATAGACTTAGGCGCTATGGAAGTGGTTACAACTTATGGGGAGGTAAGAGGTTTCATGCAAGTGGGCTCCCCATTCTCTATACCTAAAGCGGCATTGGTGCTGGCAGGTTTCCAGCCGGGCTTTTCCACCGAATCGTATGTTTCACTGGAAGAGCAGTTGAAGGCGTTTGGTTCCGGAATGGAAATTACTCTGCTTTCTGCGATTCCTGCGGGCTCCGGTCTGGGTACAAGTTCTATTCTTGCATCGACTGTGCTGGGGGGCAATCTCTGATTTTTGCGGGCTGAACTGGGATAAGAACGAGATATGTAACCGTACGCTTATTCTGGAACAGTTGCTGACTACCGGCGGGGGGTGGCAAGATCATACGGGAGGTGTGCTTCGTGGTGTGAAATTATTGCAGACCCATGCAGGTATGGATCAGAGTCCATTAGTGCGCTGGTTGCCCGATTATTTGTTTACAGGTGGCGAATATCAGAAGTGCCATTTGCTTTATTACACGGGAATTACCCGTACAGCCAAAGGAATTTTAGCTGAAATCGTGCGTAGCATGTTCCTCAACTCCACAGAGCATTTGTCTATACTTGGCGGTATGAAGGGGCATGCTCTTGACTTGTACGAAGCCATTCAGCGTGGGAATTTCGATGAAATGGGGCGTTTGGTTGGTAAAAGCTGGAAGCTGAACCAAGCGTTGGATCCCGCACTAATCCCGAGGCAGTTGAGGCTATCATTCGCCGGATTGATGATTATTGCCTGGGATATAAATTGCCAGGTGCGGGGGGAGGAGGCTATCTTTATATGGTGGCTAAAGATCCTGAGGCTGCTATACGTATTCGAAGTATTCTTGCTCACGAACCCACCCAACAGTTGTGCCCGTTTCGTTGATATGGCTTTGTCCGACAAAGGCTTGCAAATTAGCCGAAGCTAGTTATAACTGAATAGAGTTGGGAAACCAGCCGGGTGATATTTTCTTTAGCAAACTCCGGTTCCATTGCCTTCTCCAGGTGATGGGGCCGGGGGCTATAGAGAATATACCTTTGAATCCCGCTTTGTTTAATTCCGGCAGGTTTTCTATACTGCCTGCCAGTACAATAACGGGGATATGTTCTTTTTGTGCTTCCTTTAGTATCCTGTATGGAACTTTTCCCATAGCTGTCTGCCGGTCTGCTTTTCCCTCGCCCGTAATAATGAGGTCTGCTCCTTTTATTTTCTCGGAGAAGTCGATGGCTTTCAATAATAATTCTGTTCCCGGTTTTAGCTCTGCGTTAAAAAAAGCCAGCAGTCCGCCACCCATGCCTCTGGCTGCACCTGCACCGGGGTAGTTCGTGATATCTTTTCCTGTCGTTTTCTTTATAACTTCGGCTAATGATTGCATGCCTTCATCCAGCCTTTGCACCATTTTATGGATCGGTTCCTTTTTGTTGTGAAAGATATATAGGCCGTCTCCGTGGACCGTTAAAAAAGGGTTGGTATATCCACAATTGCTACCACGAATGTGTGTTTCTTTTAGGTGCGGGGTGAATTACCGGATGTGTCTATTGCTGCTTTTTTCCTTCCTAAAGTTTTTCAAGAGTGGTAGCATTGGCATCTGTTTTTGCTAACTCAGTTGTGTGTGCTGCGTACCTCGTCCTGTGTTTTCCGTAGCTGTCTTCCCTGTCCTGGCTTACGGTGTTTGGTTGCCCCTCCGGACTCGCGCCTTTCCCTTTCTTTTTTTCCTTTTTCCGTTTTTGTTTACGCGCGTGCGAATATTATAATGTGTCTGTCTTTTTCCTCCCGTGTCCTCCGTTATAAAACCTTCTTTGTAACGCATCTGTGATTCAGTGTATTACAAAAAAGTTTCAGGGAATCCGGATAATTTGTCTTGTGAAAGTTTGCCTGTTAGCGTTAAAAGGTCTACTTTTGCACCCGCAATCGAGAGAGATGCGGCACTTCAGACAGTGTTACTGACTTGGTGAAACAAACGTGGGAGATTTTCCTTGATAGTGATCTGCACCTGGTATCTTACCTTAGCGGGGCTAAGGGAGCGAGAACGGATAAGACCTCGGGAGGATGGATGGTCCGCCTTTTATGGAAGTTTCGAAAAAAAAACTTTTTCAAAAAAACTTTCGAAAACATTTGGTGGTTACGATAAAATCTCTTACCTTTGCATCCGCTTTCGGAAATGATGGCAAACAAGAATAAGAGTTCTTTGAAAGATTTAAGATAAACAAACAAGTAGTACAAGCCGGTGCACCGTATATATATATGGTGTACGGAAAAACAAGAACCGTCAATATTTTTATTGTATTGATAGATTTGGAGTCCTTGAGCGTAAAGTCAACTTAAGTGTTGAAAGAATATTTTTACAATGAAGAGTTTGATCCTGGCTCAGGATGAACGCTAGCTACAGGCTTAACACATGCAAGTCGAGGGGCAGCATGGTCTTAGCTTGCTAAGGCTGATGGCGACCGGCGCACGGGTGAGTAACACGTATCCAACCTGCCGTCTACTCTTGGCCAGCCTTCTGAAAGGAAGATTAATCCAGGATGGGATCATGAGTTCACATGTCCGCATGATTAAAGGTATTTTCCGGTAGACGATGGGGATGCGTTCCATTAGATAGTAGGCGGGGTAACGGCCCACCTAGTCAACGATGGATAGGGGTTCTGAGAGGAAGGTCCCCCACATTGGAACTGAGACACGGTCCAAACTCCTACGGGAGGCAGCAGTGAGGAATATTGGTCAATGGGCGATGGCCTGAACCAGCCAAGTAGCGTGAAGGATGACTGCCCTATGGGTTGTAAACTTCTTTTATAAAGGAATAAAGTCGGTATGCATACCCGTTTGCATGTACTTTATGAATAAGGATCGGCTAACTCCGTGCCAGCAGCCGCGGTAATACGGAGGATCCGAGCGTTATCCGGATTTATTGGGTTTAAAGGGAGCGTAGATGGATGTTTAAGTCAGTTGTGAAAGTTTGCGGCTCAACCGTAAAATTGCAGTTGATACTGGATGTCTTGAGTGCAGTTGAGGCAGGCGGAATTCGTGGTGTAGCGGTGAAATGCTTAGATATCACGAAGAACTCCGATTGCGAAGGCAGCCTGCTAAGCTGCAACTGACATTGAGGCTCGAAAGTGTGGGTATCAAACAGGATTAGATACCTGGTAGTCCACACGGTAAACGATGAATACTCGCTGTTTGCGATATACGGCAAGCGGCCAAGCGAAAGCGTTAAGTATTCCACCTGGGGAGTACGCCGGCAACGGTGAAACTCAAAGGAATTGACGGGGGCCCGCACAAGCGGAGGAACATGTGGTTTAATTCGATGATACGCGAGGAACCTTACCCGGGCTTAAATTGCACTCGAATGATCCGGAAACGGTTCAGCTAGCAATAGCGAGTGTGAAGGTGCTGCATGGTTGTCGTCAGCTCGTGCCGTGAGGTGTCGGCTTAAGTGCCATAACGAGCGCAACCCTTGTTGTCAGTTACTAACAGGTGATGCTGAGGACTCTGACAAGACTGCATCGTAAGATGTGAGGAAGGTGGGGATGACGTCAAATCAGCACGGCCCTTACGTCCGGGGCTACACACGTGTTACAATGGGGGGTACAGAGGGCCGCTACCACGCGAGTGGATGCCAATCCCTAAAACCCCTCTCAGTTCGGACTGGAGTCTGCAACCCGACTCCACGAAGCTGGATTCGCTAGTAATCGCGCATCAGCCACGGCGCGGTGAATACGTTCCCGGGCCTTGTACACACCGCCCGTCAAGCCATGGGAGCCGGGGGTACCTGAAGTGCGTAACCGCGAGGATCGCCCTAGGGTAAAACTGGTGACTGGGGCTAAGTCGTAACAAGGTAGCCGTACCGGAAGGTGCGGCTGGAACACCTCCTTTCTGGAGAGGATCCAAAGTAAAGGTTTTTGTTTTTGTACTGCTGTTGTTGTTTATTCAAGATATGATTCCGTATTAAGACGGAAGAGAGAAAGTAAGAAGCCGGGTCTAATGAAACAGACTAGGTTGAACTTAGTCCTATAGCTCAGTTGGTTAGAGCGCTACACTGATAATGTAGAGGTCGGCAGTTCAACTCTGCCTGGGACTACGAATCTTGAGATTCGGGGGATTAGCTCAGCTGGCTAGAGCATCTGCCTTGCACGCAGAGGGTCAACGGTTCGAATCCGTTATTCTCCACTCCATCAGAGACGTAAGATACGAAGATGACCGATCTATGACATATTGTACAAGCAAACAGTAATTTTAGTAGTAAAGAGCTGAAAGTATATATCATCCCGCTGACACGCAAGTGTGGGCGAATGAATAAGGAAAGTAAACAAGGGCGCATGGCGGATGCTTGGCTCTCGGAGGCGATGAAGGACGTGATAAGCTGCGATAAGCTCCGGGGAGGTGCAAATAACCTTTGATCCGGGGATTTCCGAATGGGACAACCCGGCGTGTTGAAGACACGCCACCTGATCATTTCAGGAGCTAACGCAGGGAACTGAAACATCTTAGTACCTGCAGGAAAAGAAAATAACAATGATTCCCCCAGTAGTGGCGAGCGAACGGGGAATAGCCCAAACCGTTCATGTTACGGCATGATCGGGGTTGTAGGACTACGTCGTTGCATGAAGACATCGGAGAAGAACTTTCTGGAAAGAAAGACCATAGAGCATGACAGTTGCGTATTCGTATGTTGTCGAAGCATAGTAGTATCCTGAGTAGCGCGGAGCACGAGGAATTCTGCGTGAATCTGCCGGGACCATCCGGTAAGGCTAAATACTCCCGAGAGACCGATAGCGAACCAGTACCGTGAGGGAAAGGTGAAAAGCACTTCGAACAGAAGAGTGAAATAGTTCCTGAAACCGTGCGCCTACAAGCGGTCGGAGCTCAGCAATGAGTGACGGCGTGCCTTTTGCATAATGAACCTACGAGTTGCCTTTGCCGGCAAGGTTAAGTGTGACGACACACGTATCCGAAGCGAAAGCGAGTCTGAAGAGGGCGTATAGTCGGCAGTGGCAGACGCGAAACCAAGTGATCTACCTTGGCCAGGTTGAAGGCTGGGTAACACCAGCTGGAGGACCGCACCAATAAGCGTTGAAAAGCTTCTGGATGAGCTGAGGGTAGGGGTGAAAGGCTAATCAAACTTGGAGATAGCTCGTACTCCCCGAAATGCATTTAGGTGCAGCCTTGTGGGTTACTGATGTGAGGTAGAGCGACTGATAAGATGCGAGGCTTCACCGCCTATCAAGTCTTGACAAACTCCGAATGCGCATCAGTTTTACCTCAGGAGTGAGGGCATGGGTGCTAAGGTCCGTGCCCGAGAGGAGAAGAATCCGGACCACCTGCTAAGGTCCCGAAATGACAGCTAAGTTAAACTAACGAAGTCTGACTGCTAAGACAGCTAGGATGTTGCTTGGAAGCAGCCATTCATTTAAAGAGTGCGTAACAGCTCACTAGTCGAGGAGTCTGGCGTGGATAATAATCGGGTATTAAGTTGTCTACCGAAGCAGTGGGATCATTGAAATGATCGGTAGGGGAGCATTCCAGTCAGCGTCGAAGGCGTACCGCGAGGTATTCTGGAGCGTCTGGAAAAGCAAATGTAGGTATAAGTAACGATAAAGGGGGCGGGAAACCCCCTCGCCGAAAGACTAAGGTTTCCTGATCAACGCTAATCGGATCAGGGTAAGTCGGGTCCTAAGGCTCAGCCGAAGGGCGATGCCGATGGCAGAAACGGTTAATATTCCGTTACTACCTCCAGGAGTGATGTGGAGACGCAGTAGTGACAATGCCGCCATCTGACGGAATAGATGGTTGAAGGGTGTAGATGTTGATCTTGGCAGGCAAATCCACCATGAGAATCGAACCTGATAGTATGCCGCGTCCCTCGGGACAAGGAATAGTGCATGTAATCATGCTGCCAAGAAAATCCGCTAAACTAAATCCTGTAGGTACCCGTACCGTAAACGGACACACGTAGTCGGGATGAATATTCTAAGGCGCTTGAGTGATTCACGGTTAAGGAACTAGGCAAACTGACCCTGTAACTTCGGGATAAAGGGTCCCTACCGGTGACGGGAGGGCGCAGAGAATAGGTCCAGGCAACTGTTTAACAAAAACACAGGGCTGTGCTAAATCGAAAGATCCTGTATACAGCCTGACACCTGCCCGGTGCTGGAAGGTTAAGAGGAGACGTCATCGTTGAGAGAAGCGTTGAATTGAAGCCCCAGTAAACGGCGGCCGTAACTATAACGGTCCTAAGGTAGCGAAATTCCTTGTCGGGTAAGTTCCGACCTGCACGAATGGTGTAATGATCTGGACGCTGTCTCAACCGTGAGCTCAGTGAAATTGTAGTATCGGTGAAGATGCCGATTACCCGCGATGGGACGAAAAGACCCCGTGAACCTTTACTATAGCTTATCATTGAATCTGGGCACGTGATGTGTAGGATAGGTCGGAGGCTTTGAAGGGGGTACGCCAGTATCCTTGGAGCCGCTGTTGAAATACGACCCTTCATTTGTTTGGATTCTAACCCGTGTATATGGGGACACTGATTGGTGGGTAGTTTGACTGGGGTGGTCGCCTCCAAAAGCGTAACGGAGGCTTCTAAAGGTGCCCTCACGGCGATTGGTAACCGCCGTTAGAGTGTAATGGCATAAGGGCGCTTGACTGGGAGACTGACAAGTCGATCAGGTAGGAAACTAGAGCATAGTGATCCGGTGTTTCCGTATGGAAGGGACATCGCTCAAAGGATAAAAGGTACTCCGGGGATAACAGGCTGATCCCTCCCAAGAGCTCATATCGACGGAGTGGTTTGGCACCTCGATGTCGGCTCGTCACATCCTGGGGCTGGAGAAGGTCCCAAGGGTTGGGCTGTTCGCCCATTAAAGTGGCACGCGAGCTGGGTTCAGAACGTCGTGAGACAGTTCGGTCTCTATCTATCGTGGGCGTATGAAATTTGCGTGGCTCTGACACTAGTACGAGAGGACCGTGTTGGACAGACCTCTGGTTTACCGGTTGTGCCGCCAGGTGCATTGCCGGGTATCTAAGTCTGGATCGGATAAGTGCTGAAAGCATCTAAGTACGAAGCCGGCCACAAGATTAGATTTCTGAGGGTCGTTGTAGACTACGACGTTGATAGGATGCAGGTGTAAAGGTAGAGATACCAAAGCCGAGCATTACTAATTGCCCGTCCACTTTCCTTATATTTTGGATGGTGTATACGTTCGGTTATTACTACAGGATAAGATAACGCTGATGGCTTGTCGATATGTCGCCCTTATTCAGGTGGCTATAGCACAAGGGTTCCACCTCTTCCCATTCCGAACAGAGAAGTTAAGCCTTGTCACGCCGATGGTACTGCGTCACAGTGGGAGAGTAGGTAGCTGGCCGTTTTTGATTGAAGCCTCCGGACTTGAAGAAGTTCCGGAGGCTTTTTTTTTGCATCCACGTGTGGCTCCGGACACTCATGCCTTGGAAAAAGGCGGGAAATAGAACAGGCAGGTCTGAAGGCCCGCCTAACAGAGAAACGGAAGATGATTATAGCGCCTTTATGCAAGCTGCATGAACCGAAAAAGGATGGTGTAGTATAAAGGGAAAAAGTGTACGATGGAAACACTGATATGAGATATGAAGGGCAAAACACACTTCAAAAAAAACGCTAAAATTATACGCTAAAAATAATATATGTCTAATTTATATTTGAAAAATACGCACTTATATTATACATATTGGAATATTATTCGTATCTTTGTCGCCCGATTTATATAGTATTGCTTTGGGAAAGTTTGATAAATATAAGGTTGAATTGAAGAATATGAAAGCGGACTCTGCTAAGTATGAGTTTACGCTGGATAATCAATTCTTTGTAGATCTGGATGGACCGGAAGTACAGAAGGGAAAACTGACAGTAGAACTGAATGTGAAAAAAACATCCGGTGTTTTTCTGTTGGATTTTCAAACTGAAGGCTTTGTCATTGTACCGTGTGACCGTTGCTTGGATGAAATGGAATTACCTGTTTCAACTTCAGATAAACTGAAAGTAAAATTAGGTTCTTCATTTGCGGAAGAGGGTGACATAGTTGTAGTACCTGAAGAAGATGGGTATATTAACATTGCCTGGTTCTTGTATGAGTTCATAGCCTTGAATATTCCTATGAAGCATGTACATGCGCCTGGGAAATGTAACAAAGGTATGGTTGGCAAGCTGAGCAAGCATTTGCGTACTTCTGCGGACGATGAAGATGATGATGACATAGCGGTGGAGTTACCCGAAGGAGATGTTAGCGAAGGGCCTCAGGAAATAGATCCGAGATGGAATGAATTAAAGAAAATAATTAGATAATAATTAAAGTTTAGAAAAATGGCACATCCTAAAAGAAGACAATCAAAAACGAGAACTGCAAAGAGAAGAACTCATGATAAGGCAGTTGCTCCTACTTTAGCTATCTGTCCTAACTGCGGCGAATGGCATGTTTATCACACTGTATGTGGAGCTTGCGGTTATTATAGAGGTAAGTTAGCAATCGAAAAAGAAGCTGCTGTCTAATCAGTAGCTTTAAACACGTTTGTACGTTTTATAAAATAAAGCCGGCGAGCTTCGGCTCTGTCGGCTACTTTTTTGTAAGGGTATAAACTAATTAAATTGAATGATGGAAAAATAAATGCAGTAATAACAGGAGTCGGTGGATATGTACCAGATTATGTCTTGACTAATGAAGAGATTTCAAGAATGGTAGATACCAATGATGAATGGATTATGACTCGAATCGGAGTTAAAGAAAGACGTATTCTGAATGAAGAAGGATTGGGTACATCGTATATGGCGCGTAAGGCTGCCAAACAACTGATGCAGAAAACAGCTTCTAATCCGGATGACATTGACGCAGTAATCGTAGCAACTACTACTCCTGACTATCATTTCCCTTCCACTGCTTCTATCCTGTGTGATAAGCTGGGATTGAAAAATGCATTTGCATTTGATTTGCAGGCTGCCTGCTGCGGATTTTTGTATTTAATGGAAACAGCTGCTTCACTTATCGCATCGGGCAGACATAAAAAGATTATTATTGTCGGTGCAGATAAGATGTCATCTATGGTAAATTACCAGGATCGTGCAACGTGTCCTATCTTTGGTGATGGTGCAGCAGCATGTATGGTGGAAGCTACTACAGAAGATTATGGTATTATGGATTCTATTCTTCGTACAGATGGTAAGGGGCTTCCTTTTCTTCACATGAAAGCCGGTGGCTCTGTATGTCCTCCTTCTTATTTCACTGTTGATCATAAGATGCATTACCTTTATCAGGAAGGAAGAACAGTATTTAAATATGCTGTTTCCAATATGTCGGATATTACAGCGACTATTGCCGAAAAGAATGGTTTGAATAAAGATAATATCGACTGGGTAATTCCTCATCAGGCTAATCTGCGTATTATTGATGCGGTAGCTTCTCGTCTGGAAGTTCCCTTGGAGAAGGTAATGATCAATATTCAGCGATATGGTAATACTAGTGGTGCTACACTTCCGTTGTGTCTTTGGGATTACGAAAAGCAGCTGAAGAAAGGAGATAACCTGATATTTACAGCTTTCGGTGCAGGTTTTACCTATGGAGCGTTTATGTGAAATGGGGTTACGATGGTAGTAAGAGATAATAATCATTAAACTACAAATACAAATGAACGCATCCGTATTCCGATGCGTTTTTTTGTCTGTAGCCAATAAAATGAAAGAATTATGCATAAGGCAGGATTTGTAAACATAGTAGGAAACCCCAACGTAGGTAAGTCAACACTGATGAATTTGCTGGTGGGGGAACGTATTTCTATTGCAACGTTCAAGTCGCAGACAACTCGTCATCGTATCATGGGAATCTTGAATACGGACGATATGCAGATTGTATTCTCGGACACTCCGGGAGTGGTGAAGCCAAACTACAAGTTACAGGAATCTATGTTGAACTTCTCAGAGGTCGGCGGTTGGTGGATGCGGATATATTGCTGTATGTGACAGATGTGGTAGAGAAAACAGATAAAAATGCGGACTTTATAGAGAAAGTTCGTAATGTCAAGGTTCCTGTCTTATTGTTAATTAATAAAATAGATTTGACCAATCAGGAAGACTTGGTCAAGTTGGTGGAAGCGTGGCACGAACAGCTTCCTCAAGCTGAAATTATTCCGATTTCTGCTACTTCTAAATTCAATGTGGATACGGTAATGAAGCGTATCAGGGAGTTGCTGCCCGATTCACCTCCCTATTTCGGGAAAGATCAATGGACAGATAAACCGGCACGTTTCTTTGTTACCGAGATTATCCGCGAGAAGATTCTGCTTTATTATGATAAAGAGATTCCTTATTCTGTAGAAGTGGTAGTGGAGCACTTTAAGGAAGATGCTAAGAGTATCCATATCAATGCTGTGATTTATGTGGAGCGTGAATCGCAAAAAGGTATTATTATAGGTAAGCAGGGCAGGGCACTGAAGAAGGTGGCTACCGAGGCTCGTAAAACGTTGGAACATTTTTTCCAAAAGTCTATTTATCTGGAAACCTTTGTGAAAGTTGATAAGGATTGGAGAAGCTCGGACAAAGAATTGAAGAACTTTGGGTATCAAATGGATTAAAATCGACTGTGATAGCCGTAAAACAAGAAAGAAAATGGGAAATTTAGTAGCAATCGTAGGACGTCCCAATGTGGGAAAGTCTACACTTTTTAATCGTCTGACCAAAACGCGTCAGGCAATTGTAAACGAGCAGGCAGGAACTACCCGCGACCGCCAATATGGCAAGTCGGAATGGGTGGGACATGGAGTTTCTGTCGTTGATACCGGTGGATGGTGGTAAACTCGGGTGGTGTTTT
>ENA-OQIY01000044-OQIY01000044.1-human-gut-metagenome-genome-assembly--contig:-NODE-44-length-12676-cov-0.625628_pt1 | contig 12676 bp, 20 predicted proteins | sample MGYA00242592_ERZ504757 | MGnify/ENA primary metagenome ERZ504757 (study PRJEB26092, sample SAMD00036366) | human gut metagenome | host: Homo sapiens | study: EMG produced TPA metagenomics assembly of... | reverse complement strand
GTGTGCTTGTCAACCTCTCCACGTCATGCGGGTGTATGCTGCTTTAACCAATCCTAATAACTACCCTATTACCAAAGCTATTGTAGCCAAGGAAAACACTGCTTTTAATTTAGAAGATATTCATTTCCAATTTCTTCAAAATGATGAAAAAGAAAATTTAAAATCTAGCAATGATAGTTCAAATGTACTAAAATTAACATATCATAATTTTTCTGTGTTGTTCACAGGTGATTTACCGCAAACACAGGAAAAATATTTATTAAATAAAAATATAGCCTCTACAATTTTAAAAGTTGCTCATCATGGCTCTAAAACATCTTCTTCACAAGAATTTTTAGAACATGTACGACCTCAATTAGCTATCATTCTCTGTGGCTAATATAATAGCTTTGGTCACCCTAGCAAAGAAGTTCTCGATAGGTTAAATAATCTGCCTACAAAAATTCTCCGCACAGATGAAAAAGGAGCTATAGTAATTTATACTGATGGCTATAATTTTTCTTTCAAAACATTTTTAAATTAATATATTTTAAGCAAAGGATTTCCCATGAAATATAATGATGCAATAAAACAATTACAAGCTAAACAATTAAAATCAGTCTATTTAATCACTGGTGAAGAATTATATTTAACTGAAAATTATCTTAAAAAATTACTAACTTTATTAAATCCACAAAACGACGAAGAAGCTGTTCAATATTTCGATAGCACAGCTGATACAAAAGCTATTTTACAAGCATTAGATAGTTCTCCTTTTTTCAGTGAACATAATATCATCATCGCCAAAGATTTGAAGATATTTCAAGACAAGTTATCTGCTAAAGATAAAGAAGATGAACAATTATTTTTAGATTATATCGCCAATATGCCTGATTATAGTATATTGATTTTACAATATAACTTAGGAAAAATTGATAAACGCAGAAAACTCATTAAAACTATTGAAAAATTTGGCACTATAGTAGAATGTGAAGCTATAGCTTATTGGAATATTAATGACTGGCTCAACTCTCGCTTCGTGAGTTAAATCTCCGCTTTGATCGAGAAGCTTATGCTTATTTTTTAGAAGCTATAAAATCCATGGAAAAAATCTCCCTTGGCTTTTTAGACCAAGAATTACAAAAACTCACACTCTATCCACAAAAAACACTTATCAATCGCCAATTTCTTGAAAATAATTTTTCTAGTATTCCTGAAATTTCCACATTTCGCCTTTGGGAAGCTTTAGGCAATAAAGATATTGCTACTGCCTTAGAATTATTTACCATTCAACAACAAGCAGGTATACATCCACTGCGTTTATTAAAATTCTTAGCTCGTCAAATAGACCAGCTTTGGCATGTAAAAATTTATCTCAGTGAAGGTCAATCTACAAAACAAATAGCTTCTATTTTAAAATTACATCCATTTATCACTGAAAAAATCATCAAACAAACTCAAAATTTCAGTTTAGATAAAATTCAACAAATGATCATAAATATAGCTGATGCTGATTATAAATTAAAAACAGGCTCTAATGAGCCTGCTTTAATCGAAAATCTTCTTATAAAATTTTGTCTTTAAAATCTAATAAAAATAATTTATTTTACTCTTAATATATAAGATTATGCCATTATTTTAATGCATTTTTTATTAAAAATATTCTATATTCATCTTTAATAAAACTTTCTCCTTAAAATAAATTAATTTATCTATAAAAACGAAAAAGGACTGCTTTCTTTTGGAAATCAGTCCTTACTTTGATTAGCAATTATTTGCTTAAGCTGTTTACTCGGCGAGCTAAACGAGATTTACGGCGAGCTGCACAATTTTTATGGAATAATCTGTTAGCAGCAGCCTGGTTCTATTTTTTTGCATTGCGATTACAAGTAATGCTTTTGCTTCTTCAGCATTGCCAGCAGCAACAGCATCAAGAACTTTACGAGAAGCAGTTTTTATAGCAGATTTAGCAGAAACATTTTTTGCACGACGCATAGCATCTGTTTTTACGCTGAGAATAGAAGATTTAATGTTTGGCAAGAAATTCACCCTTTCATCATTATAATTGTACCAAAATAGTTTATCATGTTATAAAACAATTTGCAAGATGGCTAGATTAAATACTATGTATTCAATAGCTAGACGCGATATATATTGTACCACATAAAGCTCTAAAAAATCTAGTCTTTCTTCAAAAACATTTAAAATTTTATTTTTTTTCTTGACTTAGAGTCAAATCCTAGGTATATAATCTTTTTAACTATCTGTTATTATTTATATATGAAGGATTTTTATTTATGAACAAAAAATTTTTATTTATCATTTTAATTTTAATAACTTTAAGTTGGCATTTATCCCTACAAAATAATGATACTATTGATGCAGAAACAAAAAACACAGCCCAAATATCAACTTCAGAAAAAAACTCCATTAACACCAGCCTTAGTAGCTTTATCTCACTTTCCTCTACAAGACCCTAGCAATAATATGCCTCTCTTAGAATGGAGAGAAGATTTAAATGCTGTTTATTATGAATTAGAATTATTTGATACCATTCCTGATGATTTAAGTGATGAAGAATTATCTTCTGAACATTTATATTATACAGCCTCTGTTTACACAAACGCTAAACAACTTGATTTAACTCAAATTGCCCCAAATGCACTGAACGGAAAGACTCCTCTTTATTGGCGTATTCGTTCTATGGATATAGACCACAATCCTATCACTAAATTTCAGCTCTAGAGGAACTATATGCCACTAATCAAGCACCTCAAATGAACGCACCTATACCACATGTTATTTATAATGAAAAAAAACGGCACTACACTTCTCTATCCTGTTTATTCGTTTATTCCTAATGCAAATGCCACTCAATTTGAAATAGAAGTTACAGATAACATTCCAGAAAATCCTAATGGCACAACACCTTCTAAATATCGTATTTATGCCAAAATAATCACAGGTGGTGAGCTTTATGATGAAAAACCTCGTGTTGGCACTTTTTATTGGCGTGTACGCGGTTTAGATGATGAAGGAAATCCTGTTGGCGTATATTCTGATGCTCAAATTTTCAAAAAATGAACCTCAAGACAATTGGAAAATCGCAATTTTTTGGCGATAGTATCAGTCATGGAGGTGGGCATTTATCTTTTGGCCCAGCAGATTGGGCATATAGCTACGCTTATTATTTAGATTTCCCTACTATTAATTTATCTTGTAGCGGAGATACAAGCGAAACTATGGTACAACGTTTGATGATGATGTACTGCCTTTTCACCCACAATATTTATTAATCATGGGAGGAACTAACAGTCTTCGTGCTGGTATGCCTGCCGAAAATGTAATCAATGATTTAAAAACAATCCAAGAAAAATGTTATGAAAATAATATCACACCTATACTACTAACTTTAGCGCCTATAAATCCTTATAATATAAAAAAGGTATTCAATGAAGAAACTTCCGAAGTATGGCAATATAATTTAAATTTAGTCAACGATTTCATTCGCACACAGCCACATATTGATACAGCAAAAGCTTTGAATAGTCCTCCAATATTGCCAACAGAATATGCTATGGACGGATTACATGGTGATGTTATCGCTAAAAAAAATCTATGCTCAAGAAATAAATGATAACATTTCTCAATTTATTGCTAAATAACCCTACCTATATGTTGTAATTATAGTTTTGAAATTGTATAATAATTACTGTAAATAAAACAGCTAATTTTTAATTTCTATAAAACTATTTTTACAGGAGGAAGATATCTTGAAAGCTACTAAAATACGTGATGATATTTATTGGGTAGGTGCCATTGATTGGTCCGTTCGCAATTTTCATGGTTATGAAACTGGACGCGGTAGCACTTATAACGCCTATTTAATACTTGATGAAAAAATCACTTTAATTGACGCTACTAAAAAAACTTTTAGTGATGAAATCTTAAGTCGTATTTCTTCTATCATTGATCCAGCAAAAATTGATTACATTGTTTGCAATCATTTAGAAGCTGACCATTCTGGTTCTTTAGATATAATTGCTCAAAAATGCCCTAATGCTACTATTTTTGTCAGCCAACCAAATGGTTTAAAAAATATTGCTAAATTCTGCGGTGAACATACTTACCAAGGCGTAAAAGCTGGTGATAACATAAATATTGGTAAACGCACTTTAAAATTCGTTCCTGTACCTATGCTTCATTGGCCAGATAGCATGGTTACTTATTGCCCAGAAGAAAAAATTCTTTTCTCTAATGATGGTTTTGGTCAACATCTCGCTACTAATGAACGTTTTGATGATGAAGTTGATTATGCTGTTTTAATGCATGAAGCGAAAAAATACTATGCTAATATTTTAATGCTCTATGGTCGTCAAGCTCAAACTGCTCTTAAAACAGTTTCCATACTTGATATTGACATGATTTTAACAGGTCATGGCATAAGCTGGCGTAAGCATATTAAAGATATTTTAGATTTATACGCAAAATGGAGTAATTTTGAAGCTGATGAACATAAAGCTGTTGTAGTATTTGACAGCATGTGGAATTCTACAGAAATTATGGGCTAAAACAATCACAGAAGCATTCCAAGCAAAAGGAATTTGTGCAAAATTCTTCGATTTAAAAACTAATCATTATTCTGATATTATGACTGAAGTTCTTGATAGTAAATATATCGCTGTTGGCTCTCCTACTTTAAATAATGGTATGATGCAAAATGTAGCTGCTTCTTATGTTATCTCAAAGGTCTAGTACCTAAGAAAAACGACCGTCAAGCTTTAGCTTTTGGTTCTTATGGCTGGGGTGGACAAAGCATTGCTCTTGTACAAAAAGAACTTGAAGAAGCAGGACTCAATATCTTCCATGATATGATTCGTATTGCTAATCAACCAACACAAGAAGAATTAGATAATATTTATACTAGCATTATTGAAAAACTCTAAAAGAAAAACCTCTAATAGGTCAATATCTATTAGAGGTTTTTTTCTTTATTACTAAAAATTTTAATACTATAAACAATACATATTGATAATGATATATTAATATTATAAATAAATATAGAGGTGATATTTATATGATAAATTCCCATTCAAGACATAGAGATATTATCTTAATTTTAATTGCTAGCTTTTTTTTATATGACTAGTCCTATGCTCATAACTCCAATTATTGCTGGGTTTTCAGAAACACTTGGTGCCAATGGTACTACTATGGGCTGATTGGTGGCATTATGAATATTTGTTCTTTAGTCAGTCGACCTATCATCGGCATATATGCTGATAAAATTAGTAAGTATAAATTATCTTTTTGGGGCATAATTTTTATCATAATTTCATGTCTAGGTTATATACTGGCTACTAATTCATTTATCATTGCCATTGCCCGCATTATTAATGGTCTTGGCTTTGCCTTATGTTCTACTTGTATGTCCACCTGGATGTCAGATTTATTGCCCCAAGAAAAAATCGGCTCAGGCATGGTATATACGGCACTATGAACGCTTTAAGTATGGCAATTGCTCCAGCTATTGGTGTATATATCTATCAAAACTTTAACTATACAATAGCATTTTCACTTGCTCTATTTACAGCCATAATTTCTATCATAATTATTCAATTTGTAAAAGATAAGGATGAACCCATCATCACTACTAACACTAATTTTAAATTGGAAATTATTGATAAAATGTAGTTCCCATTGCTTCATCATGATGATGTTTGCTATTCCTTATTGTGCTACTCAATCTTTTCTTGTAACTTATGTCGAAGCTAAACAACTTAATATCCATATAAGTTTATTTTTTCCAGCATATGCTATTGCTCTACTTATACTCCGTCTAAGTCTAAAAAGTCTCTTTGACAAACTTCCTTTCGGTATATTTTTTACCTCTAGTATAATTTGTGCTTCACTATCTATCTATTTTCTTCATACAATGCAAAATAATTTTGATATGCTTATCGCTGCTATATTCATGGCAGGTGGAACAGGTATTATCAATTCCGTTTGTCAATCTACAGCTTTATTATTAGCACCTAAAAATAAACGCGGTCTAGCTAATAGTACATTTTATATTGGTATAGACTTAGGTATGGCACTTGGGCCAATCATAGCTGGTATCTTTTATGAACATTTCTCGTTATATTTATTCTATCCACTATTTTTCTTTACTATACCATTAGCTATAATAGGATTTTTCTTTTACCATCAAAAAGTTAAAAATATCATAAACTAAAATTCCAAAGAAAAAAAGCGAAGAAAAAATTCTTCGCTTTTTATATTATTTATTATATTAAACAGCTTCTGATTTAACTTGTTCTGTAGATAAGTCTGGTTTTCTATCTGGAACAATAAAACAAACTATTTTTACCATTATTGGAATAAGTGGTAACCATAATAAAGTATTTATTAAATTAAATGAAGTATGTGCATTTGCAATTTGACGAGAAATAACTGCTGTTTCTGGTCCAACAGGAGAAATATACATTACAAACTGAGCAAATAATGGTAATACACATAAGAACACGATACTACCTGTGATATTGAATACACTATGAGCTACAGCTGTACGTTTTGCATTTTTAGATTGACCAATAGAAGCTAATAAAGCAGTAATTGTTGTACCGATATTATCACCTAATAAAATAGGTAATGCACCTTGAAGACCGATGATACTGTTACCATCTACACCAGCTTGAGCTGCAAAGTTCTGTAATACTGCAATTGTAGCACTAGAACTCTGTACAATTACTGTCATAACTGTACCTAACAATAAACCTAAAATTGGATTATCATGTACACTAGCGATAAGTTCTGTAAAGATTGGTACATTTACAAGAGGCTTCATAGTAGAGCCCATGATTTCGATACCTGCGAATAATAAACCAAAGAAAAATACTGTCTGACCAATATTTTTTAATTTATCACTTTTAGCAAAAAAATAAACCATAAAACCGATAAATACGATTGGCCAAATATAATCGCTAAGTTTAAAAGCAATTAATTGCGCAGTCATTGTTGTTCCGATATTTGCACCAAAAATAATGGAAATTGCTTGTGGTAATCTCATTAATCCAGCACTAACAAAACCGATAGCCATTACTGTTGTAGCACTAGAACTTTGTAATACACATGTAACTAATGCACCAGCTAATACACCTACAACTGGATTTTTAGTTAATACGCTAAGTACATAACGCATTTTTTCTCCAGCCATATTCTGTAAACCTTGGCTCATCATGTTCATACTGTAGATAAATAATGCCAAACCGCCTAATAATTCAAAAGCAATTTTCAAACCCTCACTCATTAAATATTCCTCCAAAATAATTTTCTAACACATATTTTCAAAATAAAATTCGCTCGATTGCTATTTAATTATATAAATAAGTGAGTAATGCTTTCTAGTAGAAAAAAGTAAAATAAAATGTAAAATATATGTAAAATCTTTTTCATAATATCCAGATAGAGATTATATCTTTATATAAAAAAACTGGTGTAAATTAAGTAATTACACCAGTTTCCTATCTTTTTATCAAACGAAATATTTTGTTTTGAATTCTTCGATTTGAGCTTCATCTAATGGTCTAATTTCACTTAAATAAGCGATTTCTACTTTACTACCATCAGAATGTACACCTTCTAAATAAACAACGCCATAACCTTTAGCTAAATATTGTATCATGCCTTCGCCAGTTTCTTCATTATAAATTTTTATACCTATACAATCATCAAAAGTTCCCATTGAAGTAACTACCTTATATCTTCCTAATAATACAATATTTGTAGCATCTCCACCTGTATAAACTTTTGGCTTTTTAGAATTTGTTTGCACTGTTCTAAAATCCTGCAAATATGGCATTTCTTGTCGCTTATTTAGCACAACTTCTGACACTTTATCTTCGCTACCAATAATTCTTTTTACTAATAAAGGCTGTAATACTTTTTGATTTTCCTTATCTACAATACAAGTTCCTTGATAAAAATTAACTTTATCACCTTTATTTTGTTCATCAAAATTAAATGTAGCTAGATAAAAATTGTCATTTTCAAAAGGTGCTGCTAATACATTGATTGTACCAGTAGCTTGCTGATATTCTCGCAAATCTATATTTTTAGGAGAAGCTAAAGCTACCGCTTGAAATGATTAATAAAACTACAAAAACTACTAATAATCTTTTCATTTAGATAGCCTCCCTTTATTTATCACTATAATATATATCATATATTATATAATTCGCTACAATACTAAAAAATACCTTTCATAAAAAAAATTTTTTACAAAAATAAAGACGAATATATTGCTATTCGCCTTTATTTAAATTATCTATGAACTTATTCATAACGAAGTGCTTCAATAGGGTCTAATTTGGCAGCTTTTCTCGCTGGATAAATACCAAAGAATAAGCTTATGCTACAGAGAACATAAAAGATATAATAATTGGCTCTATAGTAATAACTGTTGTAAATCCGCCAAACTGAGCTATCGCTGTAGCTAAACCAACGCCAACACCTACACCAATTAAACCACCTATAATCCCTACAAATACAGCTTCAATCAAAAATTGGAACATAATATTATTATACGTTGCACCTAATGCTTTACGAATGCCAATTTCTCTCGTTCTTTCAGTTACTGATACCATCATTATATTCATAATACCAATACCTCCAACGAGCAAAGAAATACCTGCTACACTTCCTAATAAAATTGTAAGCATTGTACTTGTACTAGTCATAGTTTCCATAATACTAGTCAAATTTCTTACAGTGAAATCATCTTCTTTATCTCCTGTAATTTTATGGCGTTGTCGCATTAAATTTTCAATTTCAGCTTGTACAGAATCCATCTTATCTGCCGATGTTACCTGTACACTTATTTGCTGTACATATCTATAGCCATTATACGCGTCATAACAGTAGTTAAAGGTACTATTACGATATCATCTTGGTCTTGACCCACACTAGATTGACCTTTACTTTCTAAAATCCCTACTAACTTTTAAATGGGTTCATTATTTATACGAATATTTTTACCCACTGGATTTTCTTCACCAAATAAATTACTTGCTACAGTCGTTCCAATAACAGCTACACGAGCTCTTGTTTCTACATCTTTTTCTGTAATAAAAGTACCATTTGCAATACTTAAAGAACGAATATACATATAATCTGGTATTACACCTACAACATCTGTATTCCAGTTTTGATTACCATTTACTATTTGATATTTCTTTTGTGCTTGTGGTGATACATATTCTACATCTTTTATTTTCTTTTTTATAGCTTCTGCATCATCTAATTTCAAGCGCACATTTGAACCAGCCGCTTGGCGAACACCAGCCGCATTTTTTGTCGCACTAGCATTGATAATCAACATATTGCTACCCAAGCTAGCAATTGAATCTTCTACCTGTTTTCGTACCCCCATACCCAATAGAAACCATTGCTATAACGGCACCTACACCAATTATAATTCCAAGCATAGTCAGTAATGAACGCATTTTATTTGCCCATAAAGCCGATATAGCCATTTGCACAGTTTCTTTAAATAACATCCATTACTACCCCCTTGCCTGCATCTTTTGTTATTTTTCCATCAACTACTAATAATTGACGTGAAGCACATGCCGCAATATCTGGTTCATGTGTTACTAAAATCATGGTTTTTCCTTCTTCATGCAATTTGATAAAAATCTCCATGATTTCCTTTGTTGATTTTGTATCTAAGTTACCAGTAGGTTCGTCTGCCATGATAATACTTGGGTCATTGACTAAAGCTCTAGCAATTGCTACACGCTGTCTTTGCCCACCTGATAATTCATTTGGTTTATGGTCTGCCCTATCATCTAAGCCAACAGCTTTTAAATAATGATGTGCTCTCTCTAGTCTCTCCTTCATGCCTACTCCAGCATAAACTAAAGGCAATGCTACATTATCTAACGCAGTTATCTTTGATAATAAATTAAAATTTTGGAAGACGAAACCTATTTTTTTATTGCGAGTTCTTAGCAAGCTCATCATCACTTTAAATGAGCAATTTCTCTACCATCTAATTTATAAGAGCCACAAGTCGGTCTATCTAAACAACCTAATATATTCATTAAAGTAGATTTTCCTGAACCTGATGGCCCCATAAGTGCTGTAAATTCACCTTTATAGATTTTTAAATCTATACCATTTAAGCTGCTACTTCCTGTGTTCCCACTTGATAAAGCTTTTTTATGCCTGAAAGTTCAATAGTAATTTCTCTTGTTTCATTCATATCACTATTTTCCTTTCTTAGTGAATTGTTGGTCCTGGTCTAGCAGAAGTTGCAGTAGTTGATTTTTTAACCATGGTAACATCTACTTTTTCATTTTCAGATAAACCATTTATAATTTCTACAAATTCATCACCATATATACCTGTTTCTACATAGCGATTTTCTGTTGTGCCATCATTCTTTGATAACAATTACATATGTTCCATTTTTATCAGTTTTAAAGCTGAAAGTGGTACAGCTAAAGCACTATCTTTATTTGCAGTTTCAATTTCTACACGAGCAGTCATTGAAGGCATCAATAAACCTTCTGGATCATCTACATCTAAAGTTACACTATAATAAATTACCGCTGCTGATGAAGATGAACTACTGCTTGATGAATTGCTTATATTCCAGCTATTATCCATATCCGTTTGTGAAATTTTAGATACAGTAGCTGTAAAAGTCTTACCATTATAAGCATCTACGGTAAAAGTAGCTTTTTGCCCTACTCTTACACTGCCGATATCTGTTTCGTCTACTTTAGCAAAAATCTGCTTTCTTGATAAATCAGCAATACGCATAATTACAGTAGGATTGCTATTTCCCTGTACCGCCATAGTACCATCTGTAACAGGTTCACCAATTACTACCCCATCCATAGGTGATACTATTACTGTTTCGGATAGATTTGACTCTGCTTCTTCTAATTTACTTTGTGCTGTGTCGTAATTGTATTGAGCATTATCTAAATCCTCTTTAGATTTTGCTCCTATATTATATAAATAATTAGTTCTGTCATAAATTATCTTAGCATTTTTCAAAGTAAATTCTGCTTGTTCTTTTTGAGTTTCATAATCTTTTCCATCTAATAAAGCTACAGTTTGACCTTGAGTTACAGTATCATTTTCTTTTACTAATACTTGTTTTACACGTAGCTGTAATTTAGAGCTTACTTCTACTGACTCTACTGGCTTTATTGTTCCTGTAGCTGAAACAATTGATTTCATGCTCATATATTGAACTTGAGCTGTATTTACTACTGGTTTTTTCGTCTTCTTCTTGTTTTTGTGCATAATATTTATAACCAGTAACAATAGCTATTATTACAACTACCAATACCAATATTATTTTTGCCCATTTTTTTTAACTTCACTTTATCCATCTATTGTTTCTCCCTTTGGTGTTCCAATAACATATTCTAGATTAGCTTTATATCTAGCATAATCATATTGAGCACTTGCATAGTTTAATCTAGCTTGTGAGAGTGCTAATTCTGCATCAATTACATCTAAGATTATACCTGCACCAACTTTATATTTTTCAGTAGCGATGAAATAATCTTCTTCCGCTTGTTTTACTGCCATTGCTGTAGAATTAAAACGTCTTTCAGCTTCTCTCATATTTAAATAAGCTTGTCTTACTTCTAAATCAATAGTATCTTCTGTATCTGATAATTCATATTCTGCCTTATTATAACTAGCTTCTGCTGATTTTACATTTGATTTTGTTACATTATTATCGAAAATATTCCAATTGCAGATACACCAGCTTGATAATCATGGTCATTGCCACTAGGTAATGCCTGTTTATCCCAACTTGTGCTTACAGATAAATTCACTGTTGGCAAATATCCAGCTTTAGCCACATCAATATTATTTTTAGCAATTTCTACATCTATCTGACTTGCTATTCTATCTTTACGATAAGCCATAGCATAATCTAAACATTCAGGTAAAGACATTCTAACTATTTGATATACAAAATCATCAGTTAAATTAATAGGTTCATTTCGATCAATTTTTATGATATTACGGAATGTACTTAAATTTATTTCATAATCATTTTGTGCTATAATCAAGGATTGTTGCGCATTTGATAAGGCAACTTCTGAACGAAGTACATCTGATTTTGGTATACTGCCTGCTGCATAGAGATTTCTTACATCTGTCAAATGACTTTCATAATTATTTACAGACTTCTTGTTCAATATTTACATTTTGCTTTGCTTCTAATATATCAAAATAAGCTTTTATTGTATTATATTTAATAGTTTCTTCTGTGCGTTCTAAATTCAATTCAGACTTTAATAATTCCAATTTTTTACTATCAATATTTAGCTCATTTTTATTTCCTGTGTAAAGAGGCAATGTTGCTGAGATACTATTACTATTGCCTCGCTCAAAAGTTGTATCTGCACTATCTCTAGCTGATAGACTACTTCCTAAAGAAATACTTACACCATTTGCTCCTTTTGTAGCTTCATAATTTGCTTGTGCTGCCATTTTTTCTTCATTAGCAATCTTTACATCATTATTTTTAGCTAATGCCATATCTACAGCTTCATCAATAGATAAATCAGCTGCCAAACAAGCTGGCATACCAATGTTCATACATATAGATAAGTACCATACATATATCTTTCATTTTTTAGGATCATACGTTCTATTATCA
>ENA-OQIY01000043-OQIY01000043.1-human-gut-metagenome-genome-assembly--contig:-NODE-43-length-12691-cov-0.623766_pt1 | contig 12691 bp, 17 predicted proteins | sample MGYA00242592_ERZ504757 | MGnify/ENA primary metagenome ERZ504757 (study PRJEB26092, sample SAMD00036366) | human gut metagenome | host: Homo sapiens | study: EMG produced TPA metagenomics assembly of... | reverse complement strand
TGACGGGAGCATACCAGTGTAAAGGGTGTCTTTTTAGTGCTATTTTATTGTCATATCAAGGCTCATTCAATTGTGGTAAATTCGTGGTAAATTAAATAATTTTCTATACTTCAAAGTGCTTGAAAGTATAGTGTTTATGCGGATAATCGCAAATTAGATATAAAATTTATTTAAAATCCAATATGTTTATCTCCGGCTTCATGTAACCAGCATAAAAATACAAGCAGTAACAATGCTATTGTCTGTAAAATCATATTACCCATTTCAATTATCAAACTTACATTTATTGCCGTCCACGAAATAAATGCTATTACTATTATTCCCACTCCGTAATACAGATAAGTACATACCAGAAATATTATCGCCAGATGCTTCATCCAGCTAATTGTATTTCCTTTCCTCAAGGCATACTGAATATAGTAAAACGAAAAGTTCTTTGTCAAAAAATAATACAATAAAACCCAGATTGGCATTTGATAAAACAGATATAACAGTAAAAAAATATCAAGATTTTTAAATCCGGCAAAATAGTCTGTTACGCCCGACACATATTGTTTTGAAACAAATCCGTATATGCTCCATATAACAACTGCAGCCATAAACGTAAGACCATAATATGACTTAACACATATTGCAATCAGTCTTTTAAAACAGTTTAGTATAACGGCCCTATAAAATATAACCATTATTACAAACGCAATACTTACAAACCAATAAACAATATAAAAACTATATGTTTTCACATCTGTAACCATCAAATGTGCAATCCATGATTTTCTTCCAACGAAAGAATCTTTAAAAGCTTATCCTATTACTGATAACAACATTTATAAGCAGGCACACAATACTGCAAATATTAGCTGCCCATCCTGTATTTATCAATTTGTTAAATAAAATGGTAATACAACCAAGCAACCAGTAAAATAACAATAAGTTTCCAAATAGCTGATACACTTTTGTCACATGAAGCATCTGTGACTTAACATTATAAAAATTATTTACAACAGCAATCATATTAATTACCACCCACTGGATAACTGCAATGATAACCGCGTATTTGAATGCATACACTACTTCAATGACATTTGCCCTATGTTCACTTCCAATCCGCAATTTAAGATAAAAATTATTCCGTGTAACCGCCAATAATCCGGCAATGCTCCATACAATTAAAATCCCGCTGACAAGCAATATTAAATATCTGTCTCCAACGATATTTATAACTGCATTGGCATATGAATACTCCTGATATCCGGCATCACATTCCATACAATAACGAACATATTCAAATTGCATATAGCTAAAAATAATGAATATAGTTATTAATAACTGAAACCATCTACTTTTCATTATTTTTTACTCCTACCGCAAACAAAATGATGCCTGTTAAAATCAATATACCTGACATAATTAATATTATCGGAACAGATGCCCATGCATATCCATTAGGCGTAAATATTAAAAGCAGATCAAATCTGTTATCCGGTATCAATATTGCCATGGCTATGCAAAGGACAAATGGCAGTATCAGTGTCAGAAAAGTGTTTTTAATCCATGCCGATATGCCGATTGCAAATGTAGCAAATGTAACTCCTGCCAATAAAACAAACGCACCAATTAAACAAACATATGCTATAGTATTCGAGGCTGCCAGCTTAGGATGGAACATAATAACTGTCTCTCCCTCTTTTATATTCAAGTAAGCCTTAGTTCCATACTGAAAATATAAATGCAGACAATATACAACATACGGAATAAGCAAACCCAAGCCGCCAAGTATTGAGTTTTGTATTAATGTTACAGCAACATACCTTTTTCTTGACATTTTTTGCAGGCGCAGCTTCAAATATCCGCTTCTATATTCTCTGACATATGATATTCCCATAGGAAGTACTGCCAGTATCGGAAAGAGGATTCCATTCCAGCCACTGCTTCCGGATCCCATACTAAGTATCAGTCTGTATATCATATGATCAGAATAAGCAGTTGCAGTTCTATATGTATATGCGTAATTTGCTTCTTCATAAAGGAGCAGTCCTATAACAATGGAAATAATAAACCCCGAATACTTTTTTATATATAGCATATTTTCCTCTTCCGTTTTCATTTATTTATTAATCGTTCCTATAGATATCTACAAAAAAATCGTATCACAATATTTTAAAGAAAAAGAAAGGAACTTCTGAAATTTTCTAAAAATTTCTAAAGATTTCTGAAGTTTGTAGTTCAGTTCGTAATCGGAAATCGCAATTTTACATAAAAGCAGTATTCTTTTGTTTCGTAAATTGCTCTGCCATGCATACGTCTCATCAACAGCTCAACATTTTTTAGTCCTAATCCAGTACTCTCCAATAAGCTTTTTTCCTTACACACCGTGTTGCTTATGCATATTTCAAATATATTTTTTGAATATACTGTTTCCATGACCACTTGCTCATCAATATCAGCATACTTGCAAATATTATTAGTAAGGTTACTAAATATTCTTGATAGTAAACTTCCATTTACAGCAACTTTAACCTTTTCCCAATAAATGCCATCAATATTAACACAAAAACCATTCTGGCTTATAATGGTATGCATTTCAGAAAGATAATCTCCTATTGCATATTCTACGAAAGAAGGCTCGTCCAAATGTATATTCTCGTCTGAACTTGCAATAGAAAAATCCAGTAACAGATTTGAAAGATCTCTTAATTCATTAACTTTAGATGTCAGAATATCCAAATTTTTGTTAATGCTCTCATTTGATTTGTTTTGCAATTTTAAGATATCAATGTATGTCATCAATCCCGTTAATGGTGTTCTTAAATCGTGAGCCATATTTCTCATCAATTGATCTTTTTCATCCCGTGCTTTCCGTTCCTGCTCATGTGCCTTACCAATATTTACTTTATAATCTTTTATGATATTATTAACACATCTATAGATTACATAGCTCCGCTTAAGATTGATATTACAATGCCTAAAATTATGACTCCTAAATAATACTTTTCAGTATATCCGGCATATATATATACATTAGCCTCTCCGTCAGCAAAATTTACCGGTAGTTGATATTTAGCAATTTTTCTACTATATACATGTTTTTCGCTGATACAATAAATTTATCTACATTCAATTTACTATATACAGCTTCTCCATCTTTTCTATAATAGCAAACAAAACACAATGATAATCCATCCATTCATCACATTCCGATATATCTGATGTGGCTATATTATTCTGAGACACATACTGTTGAAATTCCTGAACATATGGAGATTCATGGTCATAAATATATCTTGAATTATTAAAAAAAATAGTAAGACCATTTACCCCTATGCCATATATCCCCCCAAATATACAGCACGATAATATTATTGCACCAAATATAATTTGAACTGCCTTTACTGCTTTAAAACTTCACTTTTCAAATTTATATTCCCTTTCCCCTATCATAGTTTCCTATGACAGCCCGGTTGCATATTTCATAGAATTTATTCCTTATATTTTTATGTGTACCATAACTGTATTTCCCGAATTATATGTATACAGTTCTTCCCAAATATTTGAATAAATCACCTCAATGTTATATTATTCTATCAGGATGTTTTGCAAGCAATTTGATTATTTCATACTCTTTTCGTGTAATTTAACACCTATGCCATTCACTTTCTACTCTATTCTTATTTTTCGTATATTCCTTATATCTTTTTCTGTTCTATATATTCATTTCCTGCATTGTCATCAATTATTTCTCTATCATATACATTTCTACGCCTTAATAATGCCTTGACACGCGATATAAGCTCCATATTGGAAAACGGCTTCACAAGATAATCATCACCGCCCACTTCAAAGCCTTGCATTATATCTATTTCTGATGATTTTGCAGTAAGAAATAAAATTGGGACACTTGATTCTTCCCTCAATTTTTTGCAGGCATCTATACCTGATAACAACGGCATATTATATCCATAATAACCAGGCTATATGTTTCATCGAATTTCTTTAAACCGTCCACACCATTTACAGCAATATCGACATAATATCCCTGTAATTCTAATAATATCTTTATTCCATTACGAATTGTTTCATCATCCTCGACTATTAATATCTTGTACATCTTATATCCTCAACTTTGATTAAATTCAGTAAAAAATCCATATATACTTAAAAAGCAGTTATCCCTCTATCATTTAAATATTCATATATCTGATCATATGTCACCAGCGATACATTTCCCATTTTTCCGGCTTCCTCAATGCACCCTTGGGTAAATCCTTTTTTTGCGAATAAAAATAAATGGACATTCTCATATCTAAATAATCTGCTTCTCTTTTCAGCTTTTCGAGCACTTTTACATCCACATTTTCATTTATCCACTTACATTCTCCAAACAATGCAGTGCTTTTATCCTGATCACCCATTATATCAATTTCTGTCTGTATTCTCTCTTGTGGATCCGTTCCCCACCATCGTCCAAGATTGCTAAATTCCACAGGCGCTTCCCCATCAAGCAGCAATTTCCACAGATACTGCATACATATTTCTTCAAATATCCTGCCCATATAATCTGACAGATTTGGAGCAATTCTTTTATACGCAAGTTCTGTTGCACCTCTGCTAATGATAGAATTATTATCAGGTATAAACCTATACCAGAATCTAAACATATTATCAGCTATTGCATATATTGATTTTCTGGACTCCTTTTCGCCATATGGAGTTTCTTTCCGTATTAAGCCAAGATTAATCAGATTTTTCATATACTGTGAGCATACACTTGTCGTTTCGCCTATCTTGGTTGCGATTTCCGACATACGGGAGCTGCCTGTTGCTACTGCTGTTATTATTGCATTATATACAGCAGGTTCACGGACTTCCTGCTTTAACAGATTTTCAGGTTCCTCGAAGATTGCTGATGCGGGGTTGAGGAACACATTTTTTATATTGTCCTCTACACTTATGCTGTCATTCATCTGTAAAAGATATTGCGGAGTACCACCAACAATACCATATATCAGAGCCATATCCTCTGCTGAAAATCCGTTGAAATATTTGCAGCTATCCTCAAAATCAAACGGAAGTATTTTCATCTGGGCAGTTCTTCTGCCATACAAAGGTGCCTTATACGCCAGCACATTATCTTCCATGTAAGACATAGATGAGCCACATAATATAAGCATCATTTTAGAATTATCTTTATTTTTATCAATAAGCATCTGCAAGGTTGAAGCCATGCTTTTCGAAGCTTTTGCCACATATGGATACTCGTCTATGACAAGCACCAGTCTTTCATTTTCACATAATTTAAATACATATTCTATTGCAGCCTGAAATGACACGAATGAAGTCCCCGGCATTATTCCTGAAGCATATTCCATGATTGCCTGACTAAAGTTCTCCAGATTCTGCTTTTCGTTGCTCTCTACTCCCATAAATATATTGCTTTTTTATTCCTGTATAAAATGGCTTATGAGAGCTGTCTTCCCCACTCTTCGTCTGCCGTAGATTACTGCGAATTCAAATTTATCCGAATTATATAATCCGTTTAAAGTTGCAAGCTCTTTTTCTCTTCCTATAAACATAGCTCTTCTCCCTCCATTTCTATACACAATATTTTATTACTTATATATGATTTAGTCAATCATAATTTAGTTAATCGTAAATAACCAAATCGTAAATGACTAAATAATTCATCTTTCATTCGCGTTACAAAAAAAGACGGTCGTCCCGGTCCCCACCGGTTCAGCGTCTTTATAATAAATTTCAATTGTTATATCTTTTATATTTTACTCTTATTTATACTTTTTTACTAACTTTTATACTTGTTTAAATTTAGCATCTACTGCTGTGCAAGCACTGCCTGTACCTCTGCCTCTGTACGCATGCCATTACCTTGTCCTGTCCAATGCCTTGCATTCTGCCATGCTACTGTCTGCGATGGTCTTTCTGGTCTTGAGCACACTTGTGCACTCACTGAGAACTCATCAAGTCCGAATGCGAGTAACAACGGAATGAGCTTTGGATCTGCTGCTGCCTCTCCACACATGCCTACCATGATTCCCTCTTTCTTACCGCACTCGATGATACGCTTGATTGCGCGAAGCACTGCCGGATTGAAAGCTGAATAAAGGTATGCTACCTTTGAGTTTCCACGGTCTACTGCCATTGTGTAGCCTGTCAGGTCGTTTGTTCCGATACTGAAGAAGGCTGCCTCTTTTGCAAGCACATCTGCCATCATGCAGGCTGCCGGTGTCTCCATCATGATACCGATTTCGAGGTTCTTGTTGTATGCAATGCCCTCTGCATCAAGCTCTTTCATGATGTCAGCTACCATTGCCTTTACACTGCGAAGCTCATCTACGCCTGTCACAAGCGGAACCATTATCTTTATCCTGCCGAATGCACTGGCTCTCACAAGTGCACGAAGCTGTGTATTGTAGATATCTGTTCTCTGGAGACAGAATCTGATAGCTCTGTAACCTAAGAATGGGTTGTCCTCTTTCTCAAGGCCCAGATATGGGATTTCCTTGTCGCCTCCGATATCAAGTGTACGGATGATGACAGGCTTGCCCTTCATTGTCTCTGCTACTGATTTGTATGCCTCAAACTGCTCTTCCTCTGTAGGAATTGTGTCTCTGTCCATGAAAAGGAACTCTGTACGGAAAAGTCCTATTCCCTCTCCGTCACACTCTACAGCTTTCTTTGCGTCCTCAGGCTTTCCGATATTGCATACAAGCTCCACCTTTGTGCCGTCTGCTGATACTGTCGGCACACCCGCAAATTTCTTTAAGAGCTCTTTCTCTTTTTTGTATTCCTCAAGCAGCCCAGCGAATTTCCTGCTCTGTCTCAGCGTCAGGGTTTACGATTGCCTCTCCGCTTGTTCCGTTGAGTACCACTCTGTCACCATTTTTGACAGATGTACAGATTCCGTCAATACTGAGAACTGCCGGATTTCCATAGCTCTTGCAAGTATTGCTGAGTGGGAGGTTCTGCCGCCCACCTCTGTGAGTATTCCTGCGATATTCTCTGCCACGATACCTGCTGTCATGGATGGTGTCAGGTCATGTGCCACAAGCACTGTGCCTGCCGGAGCTGCTGAGATATCGTAGTCCTCGATTCCAAGCAGAATCTTAAGGATTCTGGCTTTGATATCCCTGAAATCTGTTGCTCTCTGCTGCAAAAGCTCATCAGGTATCTGTGCAAATATCTCTGCTGTCTGCTCAAGCACCTGGTCGAGCGCCTTCTCTGCCGTGATTTTCTCACTTACTATGAGCGCTGTAATCTGCTCCTCTATGGTCGGATCCTGAAGGCATCTGGAGTATGTCCGCGAAGGATATCCGCATCCTTTGCTCCGACTGTCTTTTCCATTCTGTCTGCCATGGCGTTTGTATCATTTACAAATTTCTCAATGGCTCCCTGGAGACGTGCGATTTCAGCGTCTTGTATCTGTAATTTTCTTATTCTCAATCACTATCTCATGCTCTTCGATAATGACCACATTTCCGATTCCGATTCCTTCTGAGCCGGCGATTCCTTTGTACATATCACACCTTCCGATTGACTTTGCTGGTTGATTAATCTCCGAAGTTGTCTGCCTCGAGCTCTTCCATCTTTGCAAGTGCTGCTTCCTCGTCAGCTCCCTCACACTCGAATGTAATTCTCTGCATCCTTCTTGATGCATGCTGCGATGATGTTTACAAGGCTCTTTGCGTTGATTCTCTTGTCGCCGAATACGATTGTTACATCTGAATCAAACTTGCCTGCCTCTCTTGCGATAACTCCTGCAGGTCTCATGTGAGTCCCTCTGCTGCTTTTACTACCATTGTCTTGCTTACCATAGTTTTGTCCTCCTGAATTTAAAATTATTGGTTTGTTTATTTCGCTCACACATATGATTAACTGTATCGCTCTCTGCTATTCATCAGCCTGTCATATGTCCGTTGCTTTCTATGGTTTTATTGTACTGTGCGGTATGAGTTTTTTCAATATTCCCCAAAAATGCAAAATTGCACCATCTCTGGTGCAATTTTGTATTAATGTGATATTCAGTTCCACCCCAGTTCTTTCCGGATAGCTGCACAAAGCTCATGAGATGAAGCAGCCTCCCTGAGCCTGTCCGTCGCTCCATTTTCATTCAGAAGCTTTGTGAAGTCATGGAAAAATGCCTTTGTCGTGTTGACACTGTCAAAGTTTATCGCAAGCAGAAATATCATGTCTGCCATTCTCTCGCCCCACTCTATCGGCTTGTCGAGACGTATCACAAGTATCTGGCAGCTGTTTACATGCTCAGGCTTTCCGTGCGGTATGGCTATATTGCAGCCCACGGCGGTTGCCTCCACCTTCTCGCGATCCAGCACATCTCTCGCAAACTCGCTCTGCACTATTCCTTTGTTTATGAGAAGCTGGCACGCGCGCTTTAAAACATCCTTGCGGTTTTTCGCCTTTTTCTCAAATATGATAAATTCCTCCGACAGCATCTGTGAAAACTCGCTGACCTCCGCGCTCTGTCCGGTCATGAGCTCAAAGCATTTGTTTCTGATATTTTTTTCATCCTGCGCACTGATTAGTGGAGAAACATACAAAAATCTCATATCCTTGTGGATATCTGCCTGTGTGTCTATGGTCGAGAGTATGAGGTCGCAGTCATACTCGTCAATATGCTCTATGCGATCTGACGACAAAATGCTTACTATCCTTACATCCGGCACCCTGTTTTCTATTTTACCCGCTATTATACTGCCGGTCGCATAGCCTGCTGCACCGATTAACACTGCGCGCACTGTCATAGGATTTCTGTGCAGGGCTCCCGCCCACCTGCAAGGCAATAAAAGCTATCTCATCCTCGCTCGGCATGGCGCCTGTGTACTTTTCGTAGTATCTCGATACTGTAAAGCATACCGTAAAGAGACTGGCATACGATTGTGTGATATCCGAAAGAAACGGATTGTCTATCTCTATGCCGAAATGAGTCCTCGCAATGGAGCCCGGTAAAAAGCTACGCATGCTCTCACGTAGAAGCTCATTTTCAATCAGATTGGCTGCGAGAAGATTTGACAGATACACTATCATCTCATCCTCTATGCTAAGTGCCTCCTCACAGGACATGACAACACGGTTTTGTCCCTCGGCACAGGAAAAAAGCATTGCCAGATACATGATTTCAGGCTGTGAGAGGCTGATGCCGTGATGTCTGTCCAGAAAGCCTGCTGCCTCCTTTGCCATGTTCTCATGCTCTGTCATTACGAATCCATTTTTCTGTACCTGCTGCTCTGTTTCGGTGCCCGCATCCCATCATTTGCATCATCACGCATTCGGTTTGACAAATCTAACTCATCCGGCTTCAGCTCCTTCTCCACATCCACCCTGAAAAGTGCAATGGCTATGTACTCTGCCAGCATCTGAAATGTGTAATCCGTAAAGATGATATCAAAGCGTCTCTCCACATGATGTATCATATCAACTGCCATCGACAGATTTACGCTTCTGAAATTATTGGCTATCACCTCGGCCGCGCGTCTTGAAAGCCTGTGGTCATCGGTCTTGATAACCTGCTTATCACTGATTGGATATCTGCAGAAATGCCTCATGGCTTTTCTGATATCAAGCTCACTGCCTGTCGCATATATTCCGTAGCCCGCCGTTCTGTGCACCTTAATGCCAAAGAGCAGAAGCTCTGCGTCAAGCTCATTTATATCATCCATGATGACATTTTTGCTGACATTTAACTCCTCTGAAAAAAGCGCATACGTATATGTATCCCAGCCGCTTAGCAGAATATACGATATGTAGTTCTGTCGCTTCTTCTGCGATACTGCTGCCGATTTCCGCCCTGCCACATCCAGAATCTTTCCTATCTGCGCATCGCTAAAGCACGGCTTCATGCCTTTGCCCGGCTTTCTGTCGAGCGTCATAGAGTTTTGCTCACAAAAATCAGCCACCTCCTTCAGATATGTTTTCACACTTCGCTCTGACATACCTGTGGACGCAGCAAGAGCCTTTGATGTGACAAGCTCATTGTTGTGCTCTGCCAGCTTTTCAATTATCAATAGTCCCTTTTCTGAAAGCATAAATCAAAGTTCTCCTGATTATACGTAATTTAACAATTCGACCGGTTCATCTATCAGATTTGTTGCACCATGCTCCTTCAAAAACTCTACATCCCTGAAGCCCCATGTGACAGATACGCACTCCAGACCTGAGTTTTTCGCTGTGGCGATATCCACATCGGAGTCCCCCACATAGATAGCGTCCTCTGCACTCACCTGAAGCTCTTTAAGTGCCTTCTGCACCATATCCGGTGCCGGCTTTTTGCGGATACCCTCTTCCTCCATCTCACCGACTGCCGATGTCATATACTCCTTGAAATAAAGCTGATTGAGCTCCTTTACCGCCGGGTCAAGCTTGTTTGAAACAATAGCAAGCTTTACGCCGTTTAATTTAAGCTCCTTTAAAAGCTCCATGATTCCATCATAAGGTGCTGTATTGTCATTGTCAATCGAAGCCTATATATTCCTTGAATCGAAATGTCTTTTCAACTTTGGATTGTCTGCTCCGCCGGCACTGCGCGTCTCCATCAGAAGCTTTACACCGTTTCCCACAAATCTGCGCACCTCGTCGAGTGTACGCTCCGGCATGCCATTTTGTTTCAATGCATAGTTTGTTGCATTTTTTAAATCCTCAAGTGTATAGAGAAGTGTTCCATCAAGGTCGAAAACGACCGCTTTTTTCTCAGTTGTATTGTTGCTCATTATGTTACTTCCTCTCTTGCTTCTTTTTTACTGTTCTTCTCAGTGTTCTGAATAATTACCTTTTTATTTCAGGTACGGAAACAGCAGTGAACTTCTGTCCTTCTCGTCAAACATCGAATTGTACTGCAGGATATTGTATGCCTTTATCCATTTTGCCTCGTCTCCTGTTGCGTCATCCACATGCATAAGCACTCATTCTTTTTCGAATAATAGCCCCTTGAATTTATGGCCGGAATCTTCTCCATCAGCTCTGCGAGGAACCGGTTGTATGCCGGGCAGATCTATGTTGGCTCTCTCAAGCGTCAGTGTGGACAGGTAGTTGAGGCTCGTCACATCAACTGTCTGTGCATCCGTCTCGTAATTGGTCCATATGAAAAACGGCACCTTGTACAGATTCTCAAGTTCCTGCTCCGTAAGTCCAGAATTGCCCTTGCCATTTAAAAGCTTGATAAAATCATTGCATAATCCCGGCTGGTGGTCTCCAAAAAACACAATCTCTACCGGATCATCCACACCCTTAAAGTATGTGATGAGATTTTCGAGTGCCTTGTCACTCTCATTCAAAAGTGACAGATACTGGTTCGCATCGGTGTATGACGCTCCAACCTTGTAAACCTCCTGGTTGAAGTTGTCATATCTCTCACCGTAGCCACCGTGGTTTTGCATCGTGACTCCCATGATGTAAAGCTTCTCGTCATCGCTCTTTTTCTCGTAGCGGTCAATAATCTTATCATAGAGCTCCTGGTCAGTGATATATTCCCTGAGTATCTTTGTCTGGTCAAAATCATCTATAAAGTAAGTCTCATCATAGCCCAGATGCGGATAAACCTTGTTTCTGCTCCAGCCTGTCGCATAGTACGGATGCATCGCCACCGTCGTATAGCCGATATTCTTCAGGTTTGAAACTATGGATGTCGGGTCATCATTTATATACTGCTGATAAACCACCGAAGCCGTCCGGCAGAAATGCCATCGAGTTTCCTGTCTCAAATTCCCACTCAGAGTTTGGCGTCTTCGCACCGTACACGGACGAAAGAGCATAGCTTTTAAGCGTATTTTCACTCAGAGAATCCATAAACGGCGTGACCTGCGTGTTGGTCTCAAAATCTCCCACCACCGACAAATCCGCAAAGGACTCATTCATGATAACAATTATTGTCGGATTTTTTGCATTCAGACTGCGAATATGAGCTGTCTGTTTCCTTGAAATTGCCTGCTATCTTGTCAACTGCCGCCTTGCTGTAGCCATCAGGTGCCTTCACAAAGCTGTCCCTTATGCCGAGCACAAAGTTCAGCAGATAGCCGTTTCTGTACGTGCCCTTTTTCTCCCAGGTCTCGGTGTTCAGTGACATGGAATTCATGATGACATACAGCACGCATATTATTGTGAGAAGAATCGAAATAATTCTCATATGGATAGCCGACTCAAACTGCACTTCTATACGCCTTACCAGCACTATATACAAAACAGCCGCCAGAATCACATACAAAAACTTGTAGTCTATGACGAATTTGTATTTTGTCACGACGGAGAGTCCTGTTCCCGCTGACTTCAAATCCGCATACGTAAACTCATTGCCACGGAATTCATGAGACAAAGTAATCTATAAATCCAAACGCGAGTATGGCAATTGATGCTATGGTACATGTCAGCCTCGTGTTGTTTGTGATAAAAAGATATCACCAGATATATGGCGAGCGCCAGAACCACATTCACCACGCATACCATATCGGTGGTTTTCACAAAGTCCTCATCCGTCAGCAGCACATACTGCACCGAAAAAACAGATAGTATCGCTCCGATGACAAGCAGTATCGCAGCCCAAAAGCCACGACAGCTTCCACCGGGAGCTCAAGCTTCACATTGATAAGCCCAAAATATGCTGCCGCAAACAAAAGATCACCCACCACGCTTGCCGATGTAAAGTAACCTACCAGCGCGGCCGCTGCTA
>ENA-OQIY01000042-OQIY01000042.1-human-gut-metagenome-genome-assembly--contig:-NODE-42-length-12735-cov-1.506980_pt1 | contig 12735 bp, 19 predicted proteins | sample MGYA00242592_ERZ504757 | MGnify/ENA primary metagenome ERZ504757 (study PRJEB26092, sample SAMD00036366) | human gut metagenome | host: Homo sapiens | study: EMG produced TPA metagenomics assembly of... | reverse complement strand
CAGGGAAACACCGCAGGAATGGGGCAGGAAAACGGCTTTTGGGGAGAACGGCAACAGGAAGCATTTTAACCTATTTGATTTATGGGAGGAACAGAATGAACGATAAAAAGAGATTGAACAGCTACGAGGATTTACCGCTGGTTCTGGATGTGGCGGACATTCAGCGGATTATGGGAATTTCAAGAGCGAGCGCCTATGAGCTGGTACACACCCCCGGCTTTCCGGCGTTCCGCAGGGGCAGGCTTATCAAGGTCAGCAAAATTGCTTTCTTTGAATGGATGGCAAAAGGCTCCGAAACCGTACCGAGAAGCGACAAATAAGCGTGAGGTATCATTCCCTGACTGCAATACTGCCGCACTTTCCAAAGGGGCATACAGAGGGAAAAAACCTTAAAAATGATACCGAGACGCTACATCAAAACAGCCTATCTGCGTACATCAGATAGAAACGGAGAAAGGAGCCGGTTATGGCAAGAATGAGCAACAAGCGACGGCTGGAATGGTCTTTCTTCTTAAATGACCGCAGCCGTATCACTTACAACGAACTGTGCCGGAAATGCCAGCACGAATGTAAACAGAGCTTCCGGGCGGTTGTGGTTGACTGCCCGAAGTATCTTTCCAAGCGTTCCAAGAAAAAGGACAAGACTGCCGGAAACGGCAAAATCCCTTAGGAACTAAGGGCGCACTTCTATACATAGTCTAAAGACCATGTATCGTGCGTCCTGCGGAGCTTACCTCTGCCGCTGATAAAATCAGCAATCCGAGGTCTGCGTTCGCTTCGCTCCGACAAGGTGGCTACACCCCCTTGCGCCGCTAAAGCGGCTATCCCCTGTGTACCCGCCGCAAAGAGAAATCCGCTCTGCGGTTTTCCCTTTTCATCGGGTTTTATAGAAGCACTGACACACGGACTGTCTGCGGATGGTCTTTCTTTATCTTATCAGCAAAGGATGTGAGAACATGGAAAAATCTTTGGAACAGTTGAAGCAGGAATATGAAAAAACCACTGTCCTGCTGGAACAGGAAAAACGGAAAATGCAGCGTTTGAAAAACCGGCAGGCGTATCTGGAAAGCGGTTCCCGGAAACAGAGGACGCACCGGCTGATTACCCGTGGGGCAGCTATTGAGAGCATTGCACCACAGACAAAGGAGCTATCCGAAGCGGAATTTTATTCCCTCATGGAAAGCATTTTGAATCTGCCGCAGGCGGAGCATTTCATCCGGTCTGCCACAGAGAACCACGCCCGTATTTCCGGGCAGGAGAAAGGCGGTGACTAAGGATAGCACTTTATCATTTTTCAATCGCACAGATAAAGCGCAGCGCCGGTCAGAGCGCCATTGCCAGCGCAGCCTACCGAGCCGGGGAGCGTCTTTACAGCAGCTACTATGGAGAAGTCAGCGACTACACCAAAAAGGGCGGCGTGATCGCTTCGGAAATCATGCTGCGCCCCATGCGCCGGAAATATATCTTGACCGGGCGACCCTCTGGAATGCTGTGGAGAACTGCGAGAAACATCCAAAAGCACAGCTTGCCTATTCCTTTGATATTGCCATGCAGAATGAATTGACGCTGGAAGAAAACATGGAGCTGGCGAGGAAGTTCGTGCAGGAGCAGTTTGTGGCAAAAGGCATGATTGCCGATCTTGCTTTTCACAGTCCGGAGAAAGAGGACGGCGGTATCCCAAACCCGCATTTCCATGTGATGACAACAATGCGCCCTTTGAACCCGGATGGCACATGGGGACAAAAACAGCGGCGGGAATATCTTCTTGATGAAGATGGAAACCGAATCCGGGATAAAAATGGCGATTATATGTTTAATGCTGTCCACACAACAGACTGGCACGAGCCGGAAACACTGGAACACTGGCGGGAGCAGTGGCGGCTGCCGTTAATACAAAATTTGAGGAAAAAGGACTGGATGTGCGTATCGACCACCGTTCCTATGTGCGGCAGGGGCTTGACCTGATACCTACTGTCCACGAGGGAGCTAATGTCCGGCAGATGGAAGCAAAGGGCATCCGCACCGAGAAAGGGGAACTGAACCGCTGGATTAAAGCCACCAACCGGCTCATGCAGGATGTGAGGAAGAAGATCAAAGCCCTGTTTGTCTGGATGGCAGAGGTAAAAGAAGAACTTTCCAAACCGCAGACACCGAGCCTTGCCGACCTGTTGATCGCTTATTACAACCAGCGCAACGCAGGGGCATGGAGCAATAAAGCCAGAACCGGAAACTTAAAGCAGTTTGCCGAAGCCGTCAATTATCTGACGGAAAACAAGCTGCTCACATTAGAGGATTTGCAGGAGCGTCTTTCCTCTGTCAGTGAAGAATTTGAAGCATTAAGCGGCTCCATGAAAAAGAAATCTGCCCGGATAAAGGAATTGCAGGAATTGATACGGGAGGGCGAGAATTACCAGCGGCTAAAACCTGTTCATACGGAATTGAACAATATCAAGTTTAAGAAACAGAGGGAGAAATTTGAAACATCCCACGATGCGGAGTTACGGCTGTTTTATGCCGCCCGCCGTATTCTGAAAGAAAAACTGGACGGAAAACCCATTGCCCTGAAAGCATGGAAACAGGAATACGCACAGTTAAAAACAGAGTATGCCGAACTGTCTCCGCAGCACAAGCCACTCCGGGAGGAAGTCATACGGCTGCGGCAGGTGCAGAACGCCGTAGATACCGCACTGCGCCGGAGGGAGCAGCCACAGGCAGTACAGAGAAAGAAACATGAGATGGAGCTATGATATAACCGGCAGCTTTACCGCTACCAGTATTTTTATGGAGGGAGCATTTGAATGTATTTGAAGCGGTGAAACAGTCTGTTACCACCCGGCAGGCTGCTTCATTCTATGGAATCCGGGTGGGGAGAAACGGCATGGTCTGCTGTCCATTCCACAATGACCGCACGCCCAGCATGAAAGTGGACAGCCGCTTTTACTGCTTCGGCTGCGGGGCTTCCGGGGATGTGATCGACTTTGCCGCTTTGCTGCATGGATTGGGGAAACGGGAAGCTGCGGTCAGGCTTGCGGAGGACTTCGGCGTTTCCTATGAGAAATCCGGCAATGCGCCGCCAGATAGGAAGCGTCACAACAGGTCACAGCCCCGGCAAAAATCAGCGGAGCAGAGATTTCAGGAAACGGAACGGTATTGTTTCCGGGTGCTATGCGATTATCAGCGCCTGCTGGAGCATTGGAAAACAGCATACGCCCCACAGCCGCAGGATGCCATCTGGCATCCTCTTTTTGTGGAAGCGTTGCAGAGGATAAGCTACACAGAATACCTTTTGGATATTTTGTTATACGGAGAAATAGAAGAAAAAGCGGCATTGATCGCCGCACAGGGAAAGGAGGTGCTGCGGCTTGAACAGCGAATTTCAGAGCTTGCCGCCGGAAACGCAGGAAGCGGTCAAAAGGACGATGGACACAATGGAACCGGCGCAGACACCGGCAGAAATCCGGGAAACATTAGAGGGGACGCAGAAAGGCGGCGTGAAGAACAGCATCCGAAACTGCCTGACGGTGTTCCAGCGTGACCCTCTGTTTCGCGGGGCGCTGCGCCTGAACCTTTTGACGGAGCAGATTGACATTGTGAAGCCGCTGGGCTGGGAGCGCACCAGTACCACGCTGACCGACATGGACATGAACTACCTGCTTTTGTATCTGGAAGAAAATTACGGGCTTACCAGCGAGAAAAAGGTGCAGAGCGCCATCAAGATTGTTGCCAATGAAAACCGCTACCATCCGGTCAGGGATTACCTGAACAGCCTGCAATGGGACGGCACAGAGCGCATCCGTTACGCCCTGCATCACTTTCTGGGAGCCGATACGGACGAATACACCTATGAAGCCTTGAAACTGTTCCTGATGGGAGCCATCCGGCGGGTATTCAGACCGGGGAGCAAGTTTGAGGTCATGCTCTGTCTGGTTGGTGGTCAGGGAGCCGGGAAATCTACCTTTTTCCGGCTGCTGGCAGGCAGGGACGAATGGTTTTCAGACGATTTGAAAAAGCTGGACGATGAAAATGTGTACCGCAAGCTGCAAGGGCATTGGATTATCGAGATGTCGGAGATGATTGCCACAGCCAACGCCAAGAGTATTGAGGAAATCAAGTCATTCTTAAGCCGCCAGAAAGAAACCTACAAAGTGCCGTATGAGACACATCCGGCAGACCGGCTGCGGCAATGTGTATTTGGAGGGACGACCAACCGGCAGGACTTTTTGCCCCGTGACCGCACCGGCAACCGGCGCTTTCTCCCCGTGACGGTGTACCCGGAACGGGCGGAGGTTCACATACTGGACGATGAAGCGGCGGCGAGGGCGTATATCGAACAGATGTGGCGGAAGCCATGACGGTTTATCGCAGTGGGAAGTATAAGCTGTCATTCAGCATGGAAATGAACCGATACCTGAACGCCCACCAGCAGGACTTTATGCAGGAAGACACACAGGCCGGCATGATCTACGCCTATTTGGAGGACTACACCGGCGACAGGGTATGTTCCAAGCAGCTTTATGAGGAAGCGCTGGGGAACTTAAATTCCCCGGCAGACTGGGAGACACGGGCAATCTGCGAGATTATGAATACCGGCATTGCGGGCGGCATCATACAGGGCTGGGCAGCCTACAAAAGCCCGAAGCGGTATAAGAAATACGGTTCTCAAAAAGGCTGGGAGCGTGTCAACCAAGCTCCGCCGGAGGGGGACGGTTTTCAGGAAATCACGGAAGAAGAAGCCCGGCAAATGGAACTTCCATTCTGAAAAGCCACCGGTTGACAGTTTGGTTGACGCTTTGGTTGACAGCCGGTTGACGGGGAAAAGCCTGATATTTGGGGCATTTCTCTCCTTTGTCAACCATGTCAACCAAGAAATCAAAGAAAAAGTAAAAAGTAATAATAGAGCGCCTATGGATTGTTTTCAAAGTCTTTTCTGCCGGTTGACACGGTTTGGTTGACACGGAGACAGTCTGCGGCTGTACACCTGTCTGACATTCCCTTGTCGGCATATTTCATTTTATGGAGGTAACTGCCTATGGACAAAAAGCAAAAACAGAGAGCAATAACAAAAACAGCGGCACCCTGCTTACCGAAAAAGACGGCACCCAGTATTTTGTCATGGGGAAAGTCCGTATCAAGGTATCGGAGCATTTCGCACAGGATGGGAAGCCGCTTGACAGCCTGCTGGAAGATGTGATCCAGCACGCTGCCGCCGCTTCCTGAAAAAATACGGAATAACGACTGTCAATCAGCCCACGCTTATGATATACTTGTACCAGCGAGTATTGTATAAGCGTGGGTTGTTTCTTTTAGAAGGAGGATTTTTAACCGTGAAACAACCATACAATACAACGATTTATAACACTGCACTATATTTGAGATTGAGCCGTGACGATGAATTACAGGGGGAAAGCGGCAGTATCCAGACCCAGCGCATGATGCTTAGACAGTATGCCGCAGAGCATGGGCTGACCGTTGTAGACGAGTACATTGACGACGGATGGAGTGGGACAAATTTCGAGCGTCCAAGTTTCCAAAGGATGATTGATGACATCGAGGACGGGAAAATCAACTGCGTTGTCACAAAGGACTTATCCGTCTGGGAAGAAACTATATCCTGACCGGTCAGTACACGGAAATCTATTTCCCCAGCAAGGGAGTACGCTACATTGCCATCAATGACAATGTGGACACCATCAACGGAGAAAGCGAGCTTGCACCGTTCTTAAACATCCTGAATGAAATGCACGCCCGACAGACCAGCAAAAAGGTCAAGGCTGCCATGCACACAAGATTTGCCAATGGCGCACACTATGGAGCCTATGCACCGCTGGGCTATGTAAAAGACCCGGACAAAAAAGGTCATCTTCTGATCGACCCGGAAACACGCTGGATTGTAGAGAAGATTTTTGACCTTGCTGTACACGGGCGTGGAGCCGCCAGCATTACACGGATTCTGGTGGAGGAAAAAGTACCTACCCCCGGCTGGCTGAACTATGAAAGATACGGGACTTTCGCCAATATCTACGCCGGTGCGCCCGCAGAAAAAGCCTATGCGTGGACGATTGCACAGGTCAAGAGCATTTTGAAAGAGGAAACCTACATCGGTCACAGCGTTCACAACAAGCAGAGCAACATTTCATTCAAGAACAAGAAAAAGGTGCGGAAGCCGCAGGAAGAATGGTATCGTGTGGAAAATACCCACGAAGCCATCATTTCCGAAGAAGTGTTCCAAAAAGTTCAAGAGCTGATTGCAAGCAGACGCAGGAAACGCAGAAACGGTACGACACAGATTTTCGCAGGATTGATAAAATGTGCAGACTGCGGATGGTCTTTAGCCTATGGGGAAAACAAGCAGAACAAAAACCCATACGGGTACTACCATTGCAGCAAGAACGGACAGGGATTACGCCAGTGTTCCATGCACTATATCCGCTATGATGTACTGTATGCCTATGTGCTTGCAAGACTGCAATACTGGTCTATGCTGGCACAGAAAGATGAGGACAAGCTGCTGAAACGGCTGCTCAATGTCAGCGACAGGGAAAGGAACTCTGCGAAGAAAAAGCAGGCTGCGGAGCTGAAAAAGGCAGAGAAGCGTAAAGCCGAGGTTGACGGGCTGTTTGCTAAAATGTATGAGGACTGGTCTGCCGGACGCATAACCGAGTATAACTTCAATATGCTGTCCGAGAAGTACCAGAACGAGCAAAAGGAGCTTGAAACAAAAATAAGACAGCTTCACGAAACGATGGAAGCCGCCGTACAGACCGCAGCGGATGCTGAAAAGTGGATTGCCCTAATGAAACAGTATGTCAACCCTGTGGAGCTGACCGCCGAACTTCTGAACACTCTAATTGAAAAAATAACCGTCCACGAAGCTGTCAAGGGCGAGGACGGAAGCCGTGAGCAGGAAGTAGAAATCTACTACCGCTTCATCGGCAAAATCGACTGACCTTTCTTTTTTACCCAACAATATCTTTAATTAAGGGAAACGGGATTATCTATTCCGGATGCAGATGTTTTGATTGAAATGGCAAATTTGCTTGATGTATCGGTTAGTCAATTGCTTGGAATTGAGGAGAGTATCCATAGTAATGGGAATTTGGCGGAAGAATTGGCGGAACTAAATGAACAGCTGGCAAGAAAAAAGCAAAAAGAAAAGTTGTTGTATCAGGCAAACCAGAAAAGAGGTCTGATTCTGTTTGTTTCATTTTTATCTATGATGATTACAATGAGTGTGAAAAATGAAGTCGTATCAATTCTAATGGCAGGAATATGTATGCTGATTGCAGCTATCGTACTGTATCGTAATTTGGCTTTGTTTACAAGTCTAACAACTGACGATTTAAGAATTGGTATTTTCCGTGTTACCACACTTTGCAATATTAGCATTTTAATCATTGGTATTGTTTTTGCTTTTCTGAGTGCAGTTGATGTCATTACTTTTTCGGAAAATGGAGAGAAACTATTTGCTATGGTATTATTGTCTTGCATAATGGTTTTTATAGGTATTGTATCGCCGAAGTTGCCATATAACAGACATACCGGCCTTCGTTTGCCATGGACTGTGCGTGATGAAGATACCTGGAAGATTGCACATAGAATTTTAGGATTTATTTCATTTCCGATGGTATTGCTGTATATAGCCTGTGCATTAACAATTTCTGATTTTGAGATTGTGTCTGTCGTGACAATGCTTATCTGGATCAGTATTCCAGGTGGAATATCCTATATTTATTTCTATAAAAAATACCACAGTAACAAAAAGTAAAAAGCTATCCATTAAAACACAGAAAGTCTTAGTTATAAAATAGAGGATGTAGAAATGGGGGAGATTATCCGATGGTTCGGACAGTCTCCCCCATTATCCTGTTTTATCTCCAGAAATCTGTTTTTTGTCTAAGACCGATGTCTGCACTTTTAAAACCGGGTTGATTCCCTGTTTTAACTGCACTTCATAATCTTGGATCGCTTTAAATGCAATCCCTGATAAAATCAGGATAACCGGAATGTTAATGAGCGCCATAACCCCATCAGTACATCGGAAAGATCCCACAAAAGAGACATCTCCATTCCTGCTCCCAGAAAGATTGCAAGTGCCGATACCAGTCTGAAGCCTTTCATAAAAGCTTTTTCCGGTTGTTTTTTGTGAATGTAGATTAAAAGATTGTCACAATAGAAACAGTTTCCGAGCAGAGTTGTAAATGCAAAAAATACCATTGCAACTGTAATAAAGACCGGCCCGAAAGAACCAAGTGATTCCTGAAGTGATGCCTGCACCCATGGTGCTCCCTGCAATTCTTTTGCCGGATCGATTCCGGAGGACATACACATCATAGCTGTTGCTGTACAAAGCAACAAAGTATCAATAAATACGGATAACATCTGTACCAGCCCTGTTTTACTGGATGGCTGACATTTGCCGAAGCTGATGCATTCGGAGCGGAACCGATACCTGCCTCATTGGAATAGAGTCCCCGGCGGATTCCCTGCATCATGGCTGAACCGGAAAATGCTCCGAAAATTGCTTTGAAATCAAATGCTTCTTCAAAAATGCGCACGAACATTGCCGGCACGTTCTGAATATTGATAATTACTACCAAAAGTGAAATTCCGATATACGCAATCCCCATTACCGGCACAACCATTGAAGTTACTTTTACGATACGTGATCCGCCGCCAAGCAGACACCATCCTGTCAGCACTGCCAAAATCCCACCGATGATCCAGGGACTCATCTTTGCATCATAAAAAGAAAATACTGAAAATGTAGACTGCAGATTATAAGATGCCAGCATATTAAATCCAAATGCGTAGGTTAAAATCATTGCAACGCAGAAAACAATTGCCAGCGGGCGACAATGAAGTGCCGCTTCAATATAGTAAGCCGGTCCTCCATAACAGCTTCCGTCTTTTCCTTTTTTTCTTATAAATCTGTGCCAATGTACTCTCGATCAGTGCAGATGCACTTCCGATGATCGCAATCACCCACATCCAGAATACAGAACCAAATCCACCTATACAAATCGCCGATGAAACCCCGACAATATTTCCCGTTCCCACACGGGATGCTGTTGAAACCATAAGTGCCTGAAAAGAGGAAATTGCCCCTTTATCCTCCGGCTTTTCCATCACGGATCCACAAGCATTCTTAAATAATCTTACCTGCGGAAATCTTGTGCGGATTGTAAAATAGACTCCCGCACCAATCAGTAGAATGACCAGCAGCTTGCTGTACATAAAAGAACTGATTGTACCAATAATTGTTTGAAACATACCTTCTTTCCTTTCCCTGTTTGTTGTCAATATATTAACGGAAAGAAGATGGATTTGCAAGTTTTTTTACATTTTACTACTTGGTTTGAAAACGGATGGAAGAATAACACGATACTGTGATGGAATAAGGAAAATATACCAAAAGGATATATAGCGATAGTTCCTTATATTTTCGGAAATCGGAAAATAAAACTCGTTCCGATATCTTCGATACTTTCGACGTGAATGGTTCCATTGTGGAGGTTTACAATCCAGCGCACCATAGAAAGGCCGAGACCGGTACCGCCATTTTCTTTGGAACGGCTTTTGTCTATACGATAGAAACGCTCCCAGATTTTGTCCAGGTGTTCCTCACTTATTCCAATACCATCATCTTTCACTTCACCGACAATCTGGTCATTTTCGACCTTCAGGATAACATGAATATGTCCATTTGTTTTTCCGTAATTGATGGCATTGGTTATTAAATTCATCATCATACGCAAAAGCAATGTCTGGTCGCCGTTCATAAATAAGTCGTCCTGCTTTTGCAGGGTGATCTCAATATTTTTTTCCTGTGCTTTTGTCTGCAGTTCTTCTATTACAAGTTCGCTTAATAATCCAAAATCCAGTTTTTCCATCAGATGCTGCTCATCCTGTTCGTTTCTGGCGATCATTAACATTTCGCTTGTCAGCTTTGACATTCGTTTTGCCTGCCTTAAGATGACTGCAATCTCTTCCTTATCTTCCGCAGATAAGTTATCATTTTCCAATAAGTACTCACACTGGGAAATAATAACAGCAACGGGAGTCCGCAGTTCATGGGATACGTCTGATGTGAATTGACGTTCCTTCTCAAACGAAAATTCCAAGCGCTCAAACATTTCGTTAAATTTCTCCGACAATTCGTATAATTCATCTTTTGCTTTTGGCAGAGACAATCGTTTGGAAAGATCTTTTCCATTGCTGATGTTTTTAACTTCATCGCAGATAAGATCCACCTGTCTCAATGCCCGCTTAATCATAAAATATCCGATGCCCCGATCAGAATAATGAGTAATGGGAATACAATCAACAGCATTTTCTCGGATGTCTGCATGAAAAGTTCTATAGAATGTACAGAGGTAATTCCTCGTACCCACATTTCCTCATCATCACCGTAAGTGTAAACGCTGTCATATATCATCCATTTTCGATTTGATCCGGTTATCATTCGCGGTGTATTCGACTTGAGGATAGTTTCTTCTGGAAATTGGGTTGGAATCGTTCCATAAAGTAAGCGTCCGTTTTTGTCATAAATACAAAACATAATACCGTCATCGTAAAATTCGGTATCGCCGTCAAGATAAAAGGAATCATCCTGAAAATTAATGTTTGAAGAGAAACCAGTCACTGCGGCACTGATTTCTTCTTCTGTCGCAGAAATTCCAACCTTATCCACAAAAAGAAGGACGAGAACTAAAATAGTCCCAAGAACTACGGCAATGATTCCGGTGTACCATAGCGTAATTTTTTTCTTGATCGTCAGCTGTTTTCATTCGTTTTCCCTCATTACATATCCGACACCGCGAACAGTGTGGATGAGTTTTTGTTCATATTGTGCATCGATTTTTTTTCGCAAATAGCGAATGTATACGTCGATCACATTGGAACCACCTTCAAAATCAAAGTCCCACGCATTCTGTTCAATCTGCTGTCTTGTCATTACGATATTTTTGTTGCGCATAAGACATTCCAGAACCATAAATTCTTTTGCAGAAAGATCAATTTCATTTCCGGCTCTTGTAACCTTTCTTGTGTCACGATCCAGAATAAGATCTGCTATTTTTAGTTGATTGGATATAAATTGTGGCTTTCTACGCATCATGACACGGATTCTTGCAAGCAGTTCTTCAAATGCAAATGGTTTGATCAGGTAATCATCGGCACCAAGATCCAGTCCTTTGACACGGTCTTCAATGCTGTCTTTTGCTGTCAGTAACAGAACCGGTGTATCATCTTCTCGTTGCCTTAATTCTCTTAAGATTTCATATCCGTCCTTTCCCGGCAACATGATATCAAGAATAATACCATCGTAGGAAGTCATATCGATATAATCCATTGCTTCCAGACCATCCCCACAGGCATCTACACTGTAATGTTCCTTGACAAGCCTTTTTTTGACAATGTTTCTTAAATCATTCTCGTCTTCTACAATCAGTAATCTCATAATGTAATTATTATAATACCAATCATTTTCGTGTGCTAGAGTCCTTTTTTTCATTTTTTGAAATTACTTATTTGTTTTAATCTTTTTTTAATCTTCCCCTATATGATACATATAACAGCAAAACAAAAACAATCCAAGAGCCGAAAGGAGAACATGTTATGAAAAAATATTAGTAGTTTTATTATCTCTCACATTAATGTTTGCTTTTACAGGATGCACTTCATCCAATAATGGAGCAGCAGAAGATATAGAAATTAAGACACAGGAAGTTGTAACATCAAATACAGATGACAATGATGATAATATCAGTAACACAGAAAACGCAGTAGAGAATGCGAACGAAAAGGATTATGATTTCTCTTCTTATGAAAACGATATCCGTAATATAACAAAAAGTGTAAACAATGCAAAAACATCTACAAATGCATCTGAGAATCACGAACAATTCTACGCTTTGAAAAAACAGGTAGACGCAGTCGATGACGAACTGGATAAGCTTGATCGATGAATTTGAGTATGCTTACCAGATGAAAGAGATTAGCTTCGAGACATACAAAGCGAGAGAACGCACGATTGAAAAACTGGAAGATGAACTGGAATTAGCAGAAGAAGCACTGGAAAATAAATACGGCATTGATGATTAATTCCATCTGGGCTACAAGAATGTGGCAGAACTTTCTTAATTACTAAAATCGGGTAGGAGGTAGATAATTATTTTATCTACCTGCATACCTCTGCAATCTGACTACGGCATGAATTATGAACACAGATAAATGCGACTTTTTTCTTATTCATGAAACGGACACCTCTCCTTAATACATGTTGTTCTTATCAGAATGAATACACTTTATAACAGGCTTTTCCATTTGTATATTGAAATTCTCTGCCACATAGTCAATTGCTGAGATTATGGCTATATAGGAATCTCTTTTACAACATCTTGGTCCACCAATGCTCCCGATTGCGTCAAGTGCCTTAGAAGTCATTTTATTAGCCAGACCCCAAGGTTCATTTTTTAAGTGGAGTCGCTCCTGAGATTATTGATATAAACATTCCTGTACTAATTCCGGCGCCACAAGCACCCCCAGAATCCACATACACCGCCTGGAACAGCTTTTCCTCTATTCATCATTTCAAGCAGAGCTTCCGGCAAATCAATCTCACCACCTGCATTTTTATATGCGGTAAGAAGCGCTGAACCAACCATAACATGATGCTCTGGTCCATGCATATGACAGAATGCTGCGCCATCATTCTTCTTATAATTCTATCGGATA
>ENA-OQIY01000041-OQIY01000041.1-human-gut-metagenome-genome-assembly--contig:-NODE-41-length-12890-cov-0.694899_pt1 | contig 12890 bp, 19 predicted proteins | sample MGYA00242592_ERZ504757 | MGnify/ENA primary metagenome ERZ504757 (study PRJEB26092, sample SAMD00036366) | human gut metagenome | host: Homo sapiens | study: EMG produced TPA metagenomics assembly of... | reverse complement strand
ATAATTGTTACTTTCTGCTCAAGCTTTCATGATTTAGCTAAGCATGGGTATTCCAGTGGAATGAAGATGGAACATGTCTTCCTGAATATTCCATTGCAGGTACAGGAGCACATCATATTTTAGGGCTTGTTGAAGCTATTTATCGCAATTTACCTGCTGAAGAAATTGTTGCTCAAGCTTGTGCTCATAATCACCCTGGCAGTGATAAAGATGAAGAAAGTGTAGTTAACTGGATTAAAGCAGCAAGTATTATTGCTCAAAAAAATCCTGTAAAATACGGTTTACTTGATAAATCTGGAGATAAATTACCTACACCACAACATCAAGAAGGTTATATTGTCCACTTAGGCGACCATGACTGGGTATTGAGTGGTATTGTTGCTAAAAATACAGTAATTTACCTTAAAGAAATCGCTAAAACTGATTACAATTTCTCCGATAAAGATTTAAATGGTAAATTATTCAATGATTTTAGAAATTATATTGGTGCACAAGTTTCATTTATGTATTTGCATAATCTCATGGCTCAAAATGGTCTTGAAGATGTACGCAATCTTGTTCATCAAATAGTTTTAAAATAAAATATTAAACTCTTACCTATCCCAATGACTCCTCTTATTGTCATTTATATAAAAGCCATAACTCTTTAACCCTTAGAGTTATGGCTATTTTCTTTATCTAAAATTATCAGTGATGTGAAAGCCTTCTCCTGTTACTTCTCTTGCATCAGAAATAATAAAGAAAGCATTTTTATCTATATCCAAAGTTAGCTCTTTTATTCTACTCACCTGTCGCATAGTAATCACTACATAAATAACTTTACGATTATTTTTAGTATATGCCCCTGTCCATAGAGAAAAGTAACTCCTCTATCTAATTCAATCATAATCGCATCTGCTATCGCTTCTGGTTTTTCTGTAATTATCATGATGGATTTTCGCATATTAAAACCATCAATCATCTTATTGGTGAGTACACCACCTATATACATACAAATAAAAGTGTATACTGCAATAATTATAATCAAATAACCATACACTAGATAAAATAATCAAACAGTCTAAAACAAATACCATCGTTCCGACATTATATGAATATAATTTTTTAATCAGTGCTGCTATTACATCTACACCGCCTGTATTGCAATTACTGCGGAAAATCAAACCAAAGCCAATACCTGAGATAACACCTCCTACAATAGCACACAACATCGGTTCTGATAATGGTGGATAAGCGTTTAAAAAAGCTGTTAAATCCAAAGCAACAGAAAATAAAATTGTGCCTAAAATTGTATCAAAAAAATACAATCTGCCAAAATAACGATAAGCAATATATAAAATAGGAATATTTAACAAAAAGTTCATTATCCCAATCGGCAAATTAAATAAATAATACAAGATAAAGCAATCCCTGCTAAACCACCAGATAAAAAATTCATCGGTATTAAAAATAAATTATAAGCAGCGGCAGCCAATAAACACCCAATAATAATTATTACATAACGCATAGCATGATTTAACATTAAAAACCCTCCTATCATTTCATAATAAAAATACTATATAAGTCAGTACCACACGTAAAACGTGTGGCTTGCACAAGCCTATAAGGCTTTTAACAATAGCCAGCGCCTAAATGACGCTGGCTTTCTCTTCGTTCAAGCCATTGTGCACTGATTACTTAACAATCCCTAAAGGGATCATTTAATTCTTTTGTGCTTATTTTATCCATCATTTTATCATACGTATCTTGTTCTCTTATATATTTCGCTATTGTTGCTTCATTTAGTCCTACTGTCGATACATAATATCCTGTTGACCAAAAATTATTGTTTCCAAATTTATATTTTAAATTTCCATGTCTTGCAAATATCATCATTGCACTTTTTCCTTTTAAATACCCCATAAAATTTGATATACTCATTTTTGGTGGTATCTTAACCAAAATATGAATATGATCCGGCATAGCTTTCCCTTCTATTATCTCTATGCCTTTCCACTTACATAAATCTTTTATTGTTTGTACAATATCTCTACGCAATTTATTATATATAATTTTTCTTCTATATTTTGGGGTAAATACTATATGATACTTGCACATCCATCTTGTATGTGCTAAACTTCTTTCCATAGAAATTCTCCTCTCTTTAATAATGACTTGAACACTTATTATTTTAATAGAGGAGAATTTCTATTTCTATAAGAAACTTATTAACCACTCGTAAAACGAGTGGTTTTTTGTTTCGCACGCTCTGCGTACTCAACTAACTAAAGTACAAAATAAAAAGGAGTTAGTTTTAAACTAACTCCTTTTGTTATTTGATTGATATATCTTTTATTATTTGTCAAAGATATTTTTGAGAGCCTGTTTATTTACATCACGGTTTAACTGAGCAAGGTAAGTAGTTAATTTGATGTGTTTTGGACAAGCTTCTACGCAGTTTTGGCTGTTACCGCAGCTAGTGATACCGCCTTTTTCCATAAGAGCATTAAGACGTTTTTCTTTTGTCAAATTTACCATATGGATGTAAATTGAAGAGATAAGCTTGAACTGTTGGAGCAGGTCCGATGAAGTCAGACTGTGGACCAACGTTAGGGCAAGCTTCTAAGCAGCAACCACAAGTCATGCAGTGGGAAATTTCATATGCTGTAGCAGCAGTATATGGGTTTTGAATTGGAGCTTCACGATTTTCCCAGCTACCATCAACATTAATCCAACCTTGGATACGTTTGAGGCTTTCAAACATAACGCTACGGTCGATTAAGAGGTCACGGATTACAGGGAAAGTACGAGCTGGAGCAATGCGGATTGGTTGAGGAAGTTTGTCGATAAGAGAAGCACAAGCTTGACGTGCACGACCGTTAATAACCATCATACAAGCACCACATACTTTTTCTAAGCAGTTGCATTCCCAAACTACAGGAGTAGTTTTTTTGCCATCTTTAGTTACAGGGTTTTTCTGAATTTCCATTAAAGCTGCAACTACGTTAAGTGCAGGACGATAAGGAATTTCAAATTCTTCTGTGTAAGGTTTGCCAGTAGGGCTATCTTGACGTTCAATAATCAAATGAACAGTTTTTTTTAGTATCTGCCATTATTTTTTGCCTCCTTTAGTAACATCATAACGACGTGGACGAGGTTTAACTAAGGAGTGATCAAAATCGATATAGCTGATTTCTGGTTCACAAGTTTCAGGGTTCATTCTAACAAGTGTAGTTTTTAAGAAATGCTCGTCATCACGGTTAGGGAATTCTGGTTTGAAGTGAGCACCACGGCTTTCATCACGCATACGAGCTGCTTTACAGATAGCAAGAGCGTAGATGATCATGTTGCGAAGCTGACGTACGAACATAGCTTCTTGGTTGGCCCAGCGACTAGTATCAGTAAGACCGATATGATCCCATTTTTTGAGGATTTTCTTAACTTCTTCATAGCAATATTCAAGGTCTTTGTTAATACGTTCAATTGTGCAGTAACGAAGCATGAGCTCGCCTAATTCCATATGGAGTTTATGAGCGTTAACGTCGCCTTTCATATTCATGATTTTTTCAAATTCATCAACAGTCTGTTGTTTTGCTGCAGCAAGTTCTGCATCAGTAAGAGCAGCACCATTATCTTCAGCAATAGTTTTACCTTCAATTGTCCAAGCGGAATCACCGTTAGCCCAACGAATAGCTTCTGGACCAGAAACAGTACCAGAGTGAGCAGCGGAAAGAAGGGAGTTAGCACCAAGACGGTTAGCACCATGGTACTGATAGTCACATTCGCCGGAAGCGAATAAACCAGGAATATTTGTTCTGTGTTTACGGTCTACCCAAATACCACCCATGGAATAGTGAACGGAAGGGAAGATCTGCATAGGAACTTTACGAGGGTCGTCACCAACGAATTCTTCATAGATTTCCATGATACCAGCGAGTTTACGGTTTAAGTAATCTGCATCAATGTGGGAAAGATCGAGGTATACACGATTTTCGCCATTGATACCAAGACCCATGTGTACGCAAACTTGATAAATTTCACGAGCTGCGATATCACGAGGAACGAGGTTACCATAAGCTGGATATTTTTCTTCGAGGAAGTACCAAGGTTTGCCATCTTTGTAAGTCCAAACACGACCACCTTCACCACGAGCTGCTTCAGACATAAGACGGTTTTTATCTTCGCCTGGAATAGCTGTTGGGTGAATCTGAATGAATTCAACGTTACCGAGGTAAGCACCTTCTTGGTATACATCGGAAACAGCAGAACCGTTACAGATTGTAGAAGCTGTACATTTACCGAAAATAACACCAGGACCACCTGTTGCTAAGATAACTGCATCAGCTGGGAAAGCTTCAATTTCCATGGAATTCATGTTTTGAGCAGTGATACCACGGCAGATGCCTTCGTTGTTTTTAATGATGTGAACGAATTCCCAGAATTCGTATTTTTTAACTTTTGCCTTTTACTTCTAAGTTTAACGATCTTGTTCATCAAGAGCATATAAAAGCTGTTGACCAGTAGTAGCACCAGCGAAGCAAGTACGTTCATGTTTTGCACCACCGAAGTTACGAAGGTCAAGGTTACCTTCTGGTGTACGAGTGAAAGGAACACCCATGCGGTCGAACATTTTAATAAGTTTTGGAGCGTTTTCGCACATACCTTTAACTGCTAATTGGTCAGCAAGGAAGTCGCCACCATAAATTGTATCATCGATATGATCCCAAACAGTATCATGTTCACCTTTGGAATCCATACAAGCATTAATACCACCCTGTGCACAGAGGGAGTGGGAACGTTTTACTGGGCAATAAGAGAATAAGTCTACAATACCGCCAGATTCACAAATTTTAATCGTAGCCATAAGACCGGATAAACCGCCACCGACAACGATGATTTTTTTTGTAGATTTCACGTGAGTCTCTCCTTATTATCAGAATTATAGATTAAAACCAGTACATGCTCATGAAAGCAATTGTTAAAAGGGATAATACTACAAAGATTGCCATGAATACACGAGAGAAGAAAGTCTGGATACGAGGACCTTTTGCAATACCCCATGTCATAGTGAATGTAGTAAGACCGTTAAAGAAGTGGAAAATAGATGCAATCATAGCGATTGTATAAGCACCCCATACAAGCGGATTTTGGAAATAAGCTTGTAATAATTCGAAGGAAATAGGAGTACCGCCACCTTTTACCATAATGCGGAGATAAACAACATGCCAGATTAAGAAAAGGAAGATAATAACAGCAGTTATTCTTTGGAAATAGAAATTCCAGTTGCGAGCATAACCATAGCTTTTTACGTTATTTTTAGCTTGCATTAAAATGTACAAACCATAAAGACCATGGAAAAGGAATGGAACTAAAATGAAGCAAATTTCCAAAGGAAGCATAATTTCATGTGGAATAGATGCAAGATGCTCAACTGCTGCATTGAATGGAGCTGGTCCACCTAATACCATAGAGTTTGTAAAGATATGTTCGAGTAAGAATAAACCTACAGGAACAATACCGCAGAGGGAATGTAATCTGACGAATATAAAATGTTGTGTGAATCATCCTTGAACCTCCTGTACTTTTTAATTTTCATAGGGAAAATTTACACACCTTATGACATGCTTAAAAAAGCTTCCATATATTAATTATATGTAATATAAATGATAGATGGCTATCCCCGTGTGTCCCACGGTTCGCAAAATAAACTGAGCTCCTCCTAGAAGATAATAAAGGAGCTCAGGATTTTGTTAATTATTAAAGTTTATCCATATCTAAAGTGCGATATGGAGCCTGACCCATTTCATAGAAATTATTACCTTCAGAGTCAATAACTACGATTGCAGGGAAATCTTCAACAGTAAGAGCTGCAAGTGCTTCAGGACCAAGTTCTGGATAAGCGATTACTTCATATTTTTTTACACATTTGGAAATAAGTGCAGCAGCACCACCAACAGCGGCAAAATAAGTAACACCATTTTTCTTCATGGATTCGATAACAGCTTTATCACGAGAACCTTTACCAATCATACCTTTAATACCCTGTTCGAGCATTGTAGGAGTATAAGCGTCCATACGACCAGAAGTTGTAGGACCGCAAGAACCAATTGGATTACCAGGTTTAGCTGGAGTTGGTCCAAGATAATAAACAATTTGATTGCTCCAATCAATTGGAAGTTTTTCACCACGAGCAAGTGTTTCTGTCATAACTTTATGAGCAGCATCACGTGCGCTATAGATAACGCCAGAAATAAGAACGCTATCGCCTACTTTTAATTTACGAGACTGTTCTTCAGTCAAAGGTGTTGTAATGCGAATTTTATCAGCCATTTAAATGTACCTCCCGAATAAATTATAATACGCGTTTAGAATGACGGCATGCATGGCAACAAATTGTTACAGCCACAGGAAGGCCAGCGATATGAGTAGGACCCCATTCGATATTAACAGCAAGAGCACTTGTTGTACCACCGAGCTGTGGACCAATACCTGTCTGGTTGATTAATTCTAAAAGCTCTTCTTCAAGTTTTGCATATTCAGGATGAGCATTACGAACATTAGTTGGACGAAGTAATGCTTTTTTAGACATAACAGCAGCACGGTCCATAGTACCGCCAATACCAATACCAACAACCATTGGTGGGCAAGGATTGCAGCTAGCATGAAGGATAATATCCATAACTGCTTTTTTAACGCCTTTTACACCATCAGCTGGTACAAGCATTTTTAAGCCAGATTTATTTTCGCTACCGAACCTTTTGGTTCAACTTGGATAGTTAATTTATCGCCAGGAACGATTTCTGTGTAGATAACAGCTGGTGTATTATCTTGAGTATTTTTACGATTCGAAAAGTGGTTCAGCTTACAACGGATTTACGTAAATAGCCTTCAGTATAACCTTTAGCTACACCAGCATTGATAGCGTCGTTTAAGTTGCCGCCTTCAATGTGAACATCTTGACCTAATTCAACAAAAACAATAGTCATACCAGTATCTTGGCAAATAGGTCTGTCTTCTTCTTTTGCAATTTTTGCATTTGTGATAATTTGGTCGAGTACTTCTCTTCCTACTGGAGATTTTTCACTAAGTCTACCTCTTTCTAATGCGGCAAACACATCTCCTGTAATAGTAGGCAGCTTCTTTACACATCTGCGCTACTTCTTGAGTGATTTGTTCTGCTTGGATTGTACGCACCATAACCCCTCCAATGGATTAAAATATTTAGTCATTGTTTTATTAAACTTCCTAAATTTAGGCAATCCCCATTAATGACTAACGGTTAAGGACATATTTTTACTTAATAAGTATATATTTTTTAAGTAGAAAATTTTTAAATAAATAAGAATTTATCTATTTTGAGATCTGTCCCATCTCTAATAAATTAACTCTCACCACTGGTTAAAAGTAGTGGGGGATTTATCACGAACAAATTGGATAAAAATATCCTCATGTAATGAAAATTTTAGCATATTTTTGAATGTCTTTCAACACCTAAAATGGCTGGAAGCTTAATATTATTAAAGTTGAAGGCTGTTCACTTTTATAAATAAAATATATTTATAGACTAAAAAATATAAAAAGTTATTTATTTTAGTACATAATTTTATTAATAATAATATAAATCATTATAAATATTTATCTTAAATATAAAAAACTTTTATTTTAAAATATGCGTTGAAGATTTATTTTTTCATTATTTATATCAATTATCATGAAAGAAGGGTCTAGACCATCTCGAGGTTCAGAAACACTTCCTGGATTAATGATTATTTTATCATTTACATGCTCTTCGTTACCTACATGACTATGACCATAAACTATTATATCTGCACCTAATTTAGAGGCTTGTTCATATAGATATTTAGTTGTCCATTTTACATTATATTTATGACCATGGGTCAAAAATATTTTTTGCCAGCAATTTCTACTAATATTTCTTTTGGCTTAGTGGAAAACCAATCTATATTACCAGGAACAGCATGTACTAGGTTTTAGATACATCAGCTAAATAGCCAGCATCATCAATACTATCACCAGCATGAAGCCAACAATCTACATCGTCAGCTAGATAAATTGCATCATCAATAGCAGATAGATCATGATGACTATCACTCATAATTCCTATTTTCATTTTAAATATTCACCTAGTTGGATTTCCATTTCACGTAGTGCTTTGCCACGATGACTAATATTATTTTTTTCTTCAATAGTTAATTCAGCCATAGTTTTTTGCAAATCAGGAACAAAAAAATATGGGTCATAACCAAAGCCATTATTTCCTTGAGCGAAAATGCGAATGATACCTTCACATTTTTGAGTACAAGTTAATGTTTTGCCATCAGTATCTACAAAGACTAAAGAACAAACATATTGAGCAGGTGATTGCTCTACATTTTTTTTTCTGTAGCTCTTCAATCATTTTTTTATTATTAGCTAAATCGTTTGCATGGTAACCAGCAAATCTAGCTGAATAAATACCAGGAGCTCCATCTAAAATATCAATGGTTAAACCTGAATCATCTGCTAAGCAAGCATAGCCTGTTTTTTGAGCGTAAAATTTTGCTTTTTTGATAGCATTTTCTTCAAAAGTAGTACCATCTTCAACAGCATCAGGTAAAGGGCCAAATTCACTTAAAGAATGAAGTTCTACAGGTAAATTTTTAAATGACATTTATCATTTCTTTTATTTTGCCCTGATTTTTTGTAGCTACAATAATTTTTTTCATCATGGAATCCTTCCTATTTTCCAAACTAAGTCATTACCTAAAATATCTTTTTGATAAGAGATTAATTCATCAATACCTTTTTGAGCATAGGCGAGCATTTTACTGAATTGTTCATGTGTAAAAGGTTGTTTTTCACCAGTACCTTGAATTTCTACAAAATGTCCTTCGCCTGTCATGACGATATTCATATCAGCTATAGCAGTAGAATCTTCTTCATAGCATAAATCTAATATAGGTTCATTATCTTTAGAGATACCTACGCTTATGGCAGCCATGAAATCTTTTAATGGAAATGGTTTTTTAGGGTCGTAGATAGTGGCTAAAGCTTCAGCTAATGCAACAAAAGCTCCAGTGATTGAAGCTGTTCGCGTACCACCATCGGCTTGAATTACATCACAGTCAATAATGATTGTTCTTTCACCTAAAGCTTTAAAATCCATAACACTGCGAAGGCAGCGTCCTATAAGGCGTTGGATTTCTTGTGTTCTGCCATTTTGTCTACCACGAGAGGCTTCTCTAGGAGAACGGGTCAATGTTGCTGATGGAAGTAAGGAATATTCAGCATTTAACCAGCCTGTACCGCTACCACGTAAAAAAGAAGGAACGCCATCTTGAATAGTAGCAGCACAAATTACTTTAGTATTGCCTGTTTCAATTAAAACAGAGCCAGCTGGATATTTTTGAAAGTATTTTGTTATTTTAAAACGATCGCAATTGGTCTGACATTTCGTCTATCAATCTAGTTCATATAAATAAAAGTCTCCAAATGAAATCATAAAATTTAAGTTATTTTAAACTATCAAGATAGCCCTGTAAAATAAATACAGCAGCCATTTTATCAATAACTTTTTTGCGTTTTGCACGACTGACATCAGCTTCTAATAAATAACGGTCAGCAGCAACAGTAGATAAACGTTCATCCCAAAAGATAATTTCAGCATCAGGAATATCTTCTAGGATTTTATCTGTAAAATGTTTTACAATATCGCATCGTTCGCCAACTGTACCATTCATATTTTTAGGTAAGCCAACGACAAATTTTTTTAGTTTCGTATTGTTTGCTTAATTCACGAATACGAGCTAAATCGTGTTTATAAGATTTACGGCGAATTGTTTCTACACCTTGTGCTGTAAATAAAAGTTCATCGCTTACGGCAATGCCAACAGTTCTATCACCGATATCAAGGGACATTATTCTCATAAATATTTATTCACCTTTTTTTATATTCTCATTGTTTTCTAAATAGAAACGTACAAGTTCTTCTAGTAATTCATCTCGTCCTAATCTACGAATTTCATTTCTAGCATTTTTGTTACTTGTGATATAAGCTGGGTCATCAGATAAAAGATAACCAACTAATTGATTGATTGGACTGTAACCTTTTTCGAGCATAGCACGGCAAGATAAACAAAGTGCTTTTGCTGCTTTATCATCATCTGCACCAAAATTAAACATCATAGTTTCATCTTTAATGTTGGACATAATAATCACCTCAATAATATCTATATATTGTCATATAGTAGATTAATCTATAATCTATGTACTAATTATAACAAAAAATAAGTTTAAAGACAAGTCAATTAATTACTTTAAGAAAACAAAAGGAGCTAAGAATAACTTGAGCCCCTTAGATTAAGCTTTAAATATAATTATTTAATTTGAGATTGAATTACTTCATGACCTTTAGCAAAAGCATCATTTTAATTTTTCTGGTTGTTTACCACCAGCTTGAGCCATATCAGGACGACCGCCACCGTTACCGCCAGTCACCATAGCTACTTCTTTTACGATTTTACCAGCGTGTAAGCCACGAGCTACACCGTCTTTATTTACTTTTTACAACGAAGTTAACTTTATCATTGAGTATAGCACCGAGAACAACTACACCAGCTTTATCGAATTTGTTGCAAAGAAGGTCTGCATTGTTGCGAAGTTCATCCATGTTAGCAGCTTGGATTTTACCAACAATTACATTAACACCATTATATTCTTTTAATGCCATTAATAATTTATTGGAATCAGCTTTAGCACGTTCAGCTTGAACTTTAGCAATTTCAGTTTTCATTTCTTTATTTTCTTGAAGAAGGTTTGCAATTTTATCGCAAAGATTGCTTTCGTTAGTTTTTAAAGTTGTTATAGCTGTTTGTAAAAGTTTAGCTTAGCATTCATATAATCAATAGCAGCTTTACCAGTGATAGCTTCAATACGTCTAACGCCAGCAGCTACACCAGATTCACCGATTGATTTTGAACATGCCGATTTGACCGATATTTTTAACATGGCTACCACCGCAAAGTTCCATACTAAATCCAGGTACAGTAACTACACGAACGATATCGCAATATTTTTCACCGAATAATGCCATAGCACCAGCTTTTTTAGCATCTTCTTGGTTCATATGAGAAATTTCTACATCTTTACCTGTTAAAATTTCAGCATTTACCATTTCTTCTACTTGTTGTAATTGTTCAGCAGAAATTGGTTCAAAGCTAGAGAAGTCAAAACGTAAATGATGAGCATTTACAGCAGAACCAGCTTGATTGATATGGTCGCCAACAACACGTTTTAAAGCAGCTTGTAAAAGATGTGTTGCTGTATGGTTACGTGCAGAAGCGAGTTTATTTTCCGTATCTACAGTTATTTCTACAGTATCTCCAACATGAAGACTACCTTCAGTTACATGAACAATATTATAAACAGAACCATCAGGTAATTTTTTAGTATCAATAACTTGTGCATTACCCATATCTGTTTTTAAGCTACCAATATCGCCTTCTTGTCCGCCACCTTCAGCGTAAAATGGTGTAACGTCTAAGATAAGACCAGCTTCATCGCCGTCTTCAAGGCTATTTGTAGTTTTAGCATCTTTCCAAATGCAAACGATTTTAGCTTGACGAGCAGTTTCATCAACTTTTAATTCACCGATATTGCTATCACGTAAATCAGGAATATCCATGCGTTTGTTTTCGCCACGAGCATTACGTGCACGAGTGCGTTGTTCGTCCATAGCTTTATCAAAAGCTTCTTTATCTAAAGTCATATGATTTTCATGGAGAATTTCATCTGTTAATTCCCAAGGGAAACCATAAGTATCATAGAGTTTGAAACCAACTTCACCATCAAGAACAGTTTTATTTTCAGCTTTTAGTTTTTCAACTTCAGCATTTAATAAATCCATACCTTGAGTTAATGTAGTTGCAAAACGATCTTCTTCTAAGCTGATTACTTTTTTGATGTAATCTTTTCTATTTGTGAGTTCATCATAAACACCACTGTAGATTTCAGCAACTACATCAACAGCGCCAGCTAAGAATTTATCTTCGATGCCAAGCATACGAGCATGACGTACAGCACGACGTAATAAACGACGAAGTACATAGCCACGACCTTCATTAGAAGGTAAGATACCGTCCATAACCATGAAGGAAATACTTCTAGCATGGTCAGCAATAACTTTTAAAGAAATATCTGTTTCTTTATCTTTGCCATATTCTTTATTAGCAACTTTGCTAGCATATTCAATGATAGGGAACATTAAATCTGTTTCAAAGTTAGATGGTTTATTTTGTAATACTGAAGCAAGACGTTCAAGACCACAACCTGTATCAATGTTTTTATGTACAAGTGGATTGTATTTTCCATCTTCAGTACGGTCAAATTGAGTAAATACAAGGTTCCAAATTTCAAGATAACGGTCACAATCGCAACCAACGCCACATGTAGGGCTACCACAACCACGTTCTTCACCGAGGTCAATGAAAATTTCAGAGTCAGGACCGCAAGGACCGCTACCAATTTCCCAGAAGTTATCTTCTAATTTAACGATATGTTCTGGATTGATGTCAGTTTCTGTTGTCCAAATTTTATATGCTTCTTCATCATCAGGATAGATTGTAGCCCAAAGTTTATCTTTTGGAAGTTCTAATTCTCCAGTTAAAAATTCCCAAGCCCATTTAATAGCATCATATTTGAAATAATCGCCAAAGGAGAAGTTGCCAAGCATTTCAAAATAAGTATGATGGCGAGCTGTGCGACCTACGTTTTCAATATCACCAGTACGAACACAACGTTGACTTGTAGTGATACGAGTGCAAGGTGGTGTCATTTTACCTGTGAAATAAGCTTTGAAAGGAGCCATACCAGCACCAATCATCAATAAGCTAGGGTCATCTTTTGGAATTAAA
>ENA-OQIY01000040-OQIY01000040.1-human-gut-metagenome-genome-assembly--contig:-NODE-40-length-13076-cov-0.955981_pt1 | contig 13076 bp, 15 predicted proteins | sample MGYA00242592_ERZ504757 | MGnify/ENA primary metagenome ERZ504757 (study PRJEB26092, sample SAMD00036366) | human gut metagenome | host: Homo sapiens | study: EMG produced TPA metagenomics assembly of... | reverse complement strand
TCGTTCATCTATCATAAATGATGAGATAGAATATCATATACACAATAAATATCCTCATTTCATCCATATTATTATATCGTTTTATGAATCGTTTTTTCACTAAAATTACACTATTTTTTCACTATTTTTCATTACTTCATCGTCTTCGCCAGTGAATTGAGCAATGCCCGCATCTCTGGATTCGCCAATACTTTTGCCAGAAGTTCCGGATCGACTTCATCAGCAACAGTAGTATTATTATTTTCCTGCTGTACATGCATCTGTGGATCCAGATTCTTTTTCTCATAAAATGCTTCTTCAAAAAGCTCTGCATTTTTCCTTCTGTCATCATCCAGAATATGAGAGTACACATCTGTAACCATATTGACCTGAGCATGGCCAGAATCACCCTGTACCGCCTTGATGTCTCCACCATTCAGTTTCAGCTTATAAGTAACACTGCTATGACGAAAACTGTGAAATACAACCGGTGGGAGATTATAGTCCTCGATCAATTTCTTTAAAGGGCCACGGATTGCTCCATCACCAAGAGGAAGACCAAAGGTACTTGCCATAACCAGGTTATAGTCCATATATTCGTCACCCAGGATTTCTTTCATTTCATCCTGCTCAGCTTTCCAGTCTACAAGCATATTAGCAACGCTCTTCGGTAAGAATATCTTACGTACACTACTTTCTGTCTTCGGTGTTTTCAGAATACGGACCGTAGAATTCTTCTTATGATTTGTCGGAAATACCAACAACACATCTTTTCCATCCAATGCATTTAAAGATTCTTTTCTTATACGCTGTGATTCTTTGTTGATGAAGACATATGCACGGTTTTCTTCAATTGCCTCATGAGAAATATCTACACAATCCCAGGTAAGACCAAGCAGCTCACCAAGTCGCAGGGAACATGAGAAAGATAGATTAATTGCGAGCTTTAATCGTTCATCTTCACAGACACTGAGCGCATACATCAATGTATCCGCTGTCCAGATGTCTCTTTTTTGTGATTTATGTTTTGGTACAGTCGCATGGGTGCAAGGATTCTTCTCCATCAACTCCCATTTCACTGCCTGTTCAAAACAGTTTCTAAGCAGCTTATTAATATCCCTGACCGTACTGGAAGATACAAATTCATTTCGACTGGTTTTATTCAATGGATTGATAACTGCACGTCTCTTCAAAAGACTCTGATAATATCTTTCGATGAAACGGGTATTGATCTCTGAGAGTTTCGTATCACCAATGATCGGAAGAATATAGTTATTGATAAGAGAGACATTTCCTTCATATGTAGAAAGCGCCCAGTTTTCTTTGCCATAAAGTGCAACATATTCTGTAATAAGCTCGTCCAGTGTTTTGCATTTACGGACGACAAATGATCCCATCTCTTTTTTATATTCAATTTCTTTTTTTCTTCTCTTTGCTTCGGCTTTCGTTTCATAGGTTTCCCACTTCTGTTTCCTCTCACCTTTTCATTCGTATAAGAATAGATTACATTAAATTTTCCGTTTCGTTCTCTTATAGATGCCATATTATTGCATACTCCTTTCCAAATCTCTTTGCTCCATCCAGTCCTCAAATTCATCCCGACGGATCCTAACTCGACTGCAACTTTTATTACTGTGAACTTTCCTTTATCCGCCCACTTGTTGATCATGCTTCTGCTGACCTTTGCCAGATAGGAAGCTTCATCAAAAGTAAGATACTTTATATTTCCATTGCTTCCTCGTATTCCGGTCTGTGATAATTTCTTCCGCCGGAAATTAGCCAGGGCAATATTTTGTTCCTGTGCAAGTTCTTCATAATCATTCGATGGATCCAGCTTATACCGATCCTGACCTTCCAGGAATTTTCGAAAACTCTCTTTTGTGATCCTTTTCTTTTCTGCAATCACAATGAATTCAAAAAAATGACTATACTTTGGATTATCAAGAATTGTATATACTGCGCTTCTGGTTGTTCCAAGCAGCTGTGCCATCTCAGGCATCGTAATTGTTGCATCTTCCAGAAGAGCGTCTTTTTTTCTGTCTTCCTTTGTTCGATACCGGGACTGGCTTTTATACCAGTTCTGAAAAGATTCTTTTGGTATTCGTTTCCAGTAATCGACAATAACAGCTTCCATTTGATTTTTCTTGAGTAAATCATAAACAAGATACTCATCAACACCCAACAGATCCGCAACTTCCTTAACGGAATAGGACCAGGATTTCAATTCTTTCCCTGGTTCTTCTCCGGTAACTTTATGATATTTAATCTGATTGGCGTTAACCATTTTTCAAAGCTGGCAATATTGATTCGTATCTTTCCAGCAATCTCTTTAGATTCAAAAACATTTTTATGCACCAGCCAGTATCGATCTGTCTTTTTTAATCCCAGCAGCTTTCCCATTTCCGGCACGGTCATCCAGGTTCTCTTTTGTGTCGGACGCCGTTTGTAAGGACTGTCTTCTGATATCTTTGAAATGATCTCTTCAACATCGTCCATTTCCGGAACTTCTTTTTGTTTCATAATTGCTGTTGCCATTTTATTCTTCACTTCCTGTCTTTTTTAGTGTTAGTTTTTTTTCTTATATCATATCTCAAATCCAGATAAAAATTTAGGATGTCGATTGCAGACAAAATCTGCCTGATCAACACCCTGTTTTTTATTGTTCCAAGTTATCGAGCCAGTCATCGAAACTCTTCTTAGAGATGCGATACTTTCCGCCATCCAACTGGATCCACCGGAATTCCTTTTTCTTTAAAAGGTTATAAATAGTAGGTCTGCTGACTCCTAAGATTTCCTGTAACTCTTGAACTGTATAACATCTTTTTTCTGACATTTCTTTATCCTCTTTTCTTTGAAATATGAAAGAAAAATTATCCCTTCATATAACGAAACGCTCAGAGCATGTTTTACAGTGGTCAAAAGCAAATTTTTTTACTTTTTTCTTTACGAGTTTTCTTTAATGCAACTCGTAACATTAGATTTTTACATTTTTCATGAAATTAAGTAAAGAAAAAGAGCATATGGAATTGAATCCATACACTCTATGATTACTGGAACTTTATTTCATTTTTAAATTCAACAAACTAGAATTTAACTCTCCCATCTTGCAATTCTGATTCCCCAAACTCGAAATTCACCATATACAAATGCATCGCCGTTTGTCAGATGATATGTTTGTGAAAATCCTAAACTTCCATAATCAGCAATTTCATCCGCAGTTTGTGTGCTTCCAAGTGTTATAAGCGGACATTTTCCTGGGTCAGTGCTTCCAATCAAACGAAATCCTCAATAGTAAACCAAAAATCCCCAAACAAATAAGAATACCTTAAAACTGCTTTTAAAATTTTCTTTTTCATATTCACCACCCCACAAATACCGATTTTTCGTTCTCTGCGACTTCCCAATAAACGGGAAGTTGGTTACTTCTTGTAATTCATTTTCTTACTTAATACCCCAAACAAAGCCAATAAAAATATTCCAATTCCAAGCAATACGCCAGCCCCTTTCATTAATTCATTGTTTGTATACTCTGTATCCGGAAGAATCCCATACTTGTAATAAGAATAACTAACATGGTCTGTGGTATATGCAGTTATGGAATCTCCTACATTATATTCCGAATATACAACTCCCGGTACTTGCATTCGCTTGTGATAATCATTCACTTTCCCATTGTTGTAGTAAAAGAAATAATTCTGAGATATCGTATCAACCGAAGCATCTTCAGCCCTTTTACCTGTAATCACAATATCCTCCATATAGTAATCTTCTCCCAGTACCATCTCTTCCATTTGTGTATTAAATGCTTTAGATGTCAAAAGTATATTTATCCAGACTGCAATAAAAGCTATACTTAAAATAATGAGACAAATCCAAAACAAAATTTTCTTTTGCTTTCCACTTAATAGTTCTTTTGATTCTTGGTGCTTAACCAATTTATTACTCATTCCATAATACCTCTAAAGTACTTTTCCTTCTTCCTTCCCTTCGCCCAAGAAGTGTATCTCACTCAAGAACTCGGTCAATTCCGATTTGTATTTCTGTTTGTTTTAAAAATGGGCAACTCCGATTGGAATTGCCCACTCATTGCACTAATTATGCGATTTTTTCTTGCTTGCACCGATTTCTGCATCAAATGATGTAAGTTTGATGTAAATCGCTGTTTTTTTAGTTTTTTATCAAATGAAGTACGTCCCGTCTATTCGGTAAAACGGTACATCTTTACATCATCTTAATAGAGCTTTGCACCTGCTGGAATGTGGTCATCAACCATCAGAAGATGAAGCTTTTCTTCGCCTTCTTCTTCATGAATAGCACTGAGGAGCATACCGCAAGAGTCAATGCCCATCATAGCTCTCGGTGGAAGATTTGTGATAGCAATAAGAGTCTTTCCAACCAGTTCCTCCGGCTCATAAAAGCTATGAATACCGCTTAAAATGGTTCTGTCTGTGCCTGTTCCGTCATCAAGAGTAAACTGTAACAGTTTCTTTGACTTCGGTACTGCAACACACTCTTTAACCTTTACAGCTCTGAAATCTGACTTGCTGAATGTATCAAAATCAACTTCTTCCTCAAATAAAGGCTCAATCTTTACATTAGAGAAATCAATTTTTTCCGGCTCTGCTTTCATTTCTTCGGCAGCCTGATTTTTTACATCATTTTTCTTATTTACATCACCGAGTGATTCATTGTCGGGAACAGCAGCACATCTCTGATTGCCTCTGCTCCTGTCAGCAACATACACATTCTGTCGATACCGAATCCGATACCACCTGTAGGTGGCATACCGATCTCCAGTGCATTCATGAAGTCTTCATCTGTTGTATTGGCTTCATCATCTCCCTGTGCAAGCAGTTCTTCCTGCGCTTTGAAACGCTCTCTCTGATCGATTGGGTCATTCAGCTCTGAGTAAGCATTCGCCATCTCCCATCCATTCATGAAGAACTCGAAACGCTCTACGTATTCCGGATTCTCCGGTTTCTTCTTTGTCAGTGGAGAGATCTCAACCGGGTGATCCATAACGAATGTCGGCTGAAGCAGGTGCTCCTCTACGAACTCCTCGAAGAAGAGGTTAAGGATATCACCTTTCTTATGTCTCTCTTCAAATTCTACATTATGCTCTTTTGCAAGCTCTCTTGCCTGCTCCAGAGTCTCAACTTCATTCCAATCAACACCTGCGTATTTCTTAACTGCATCAACCATTGTGATACGTTCGAACGGTTTACCAAGATCCATCGGGATTCCTTTGTAAACGATCTGTGTTGTTCCAAGGACTTCCTGCGCAACAAAGCGGTACATGTTCTCTGTCAGATCCATCATGCCGTGGTAATCTGTATATGCCTGGTAAAGCTCCATCAGAGTAAACTCTGGGTTATGTCTTGTGTCAAGACCTTCGTTACGGAATACTCGTCCGATCTCGTATACTTTCTCAAGACCTCCAACGATCAGTCTCTTCAGGTAAAGCTCAAGTGAAATACGAAGCTTCAGATCCTCGTTCAGAGCGTTGAAATGTGTCTCGAACGGTCTTGCAGCTGCTCCACCGGCATTTGCTACAAGCATCGGAGTCTCAACTTCCATGAATCCTTCTCCGCTTAAGTACTTACGGATCGCTGCAAGGATCTTGGAACGTTTGATAAATGTATCTTTAGAGTCTGCATTCATGATCAGGTCTACGTATCTCTGACGGTAACGTGTGTCTGTATCTGTCAGACCGTGGAACTTCTCCGGAAGCATCTGTAAGCTCTTGGAGAGAAGTGTCATCTTCTCAGCGTGGATAGAGATTTCTCCTGTTCTTGTTCTGAAAGCGAATCCTTCAAGTCCGAAGATATCACCGATATCAGATTTCTTGAAATCAGCGTAAGCGTCTGTTCCGATTGCATCTCTTGCTACGTATACCTGAATATTTCCCTGTAAATCCTGGATGTTACAGAAAGAAGCTTTTCCCATAACTCTCTTGAACATCATACGTCCTGCGATTGCTACGTGGATCGGGCTTGCATCCATGATGCTTCTTCTCTCTTCGTAATCATTCTTAAGAGCCTCTTTTGCCTGCTCTTCATCCATACCTTCTACGTTCGGCTGCTGGTGATCTTTTAAAAGCTCAGCCTCATGTGCCTCATAGAGATCTTTTACTTCGAGTGAATGGTGTGTCTGGTTAAACTTTGTAATCTGGAAAGGGTCTCTTCCGTTCTGCTGCAGTTCTGCAAGTTTCTCACGGCGAACCTTTCTCAGCTGATTCATATCTGGTTCCTGTGTGTTCTTCTGATTCTGTCCCACTGTCTGTTCTCCTTCCGTTTCTATCTGCTTCCGCATTGATTTTTACATAAATCACTACAGAAATAGTCACTTTTTATATTGTCTTTTTAAGCGAATTCAGACCTCTTAATAGTAAGAGGTCTGTCCTAAGCTGATTATGAACGTTTGATATCAAGTACTTTGTACTGGATAACTCCTGCCTGTGTCTCAACATCAACGACATCATTGATTTTCTTTCCGATCAGTGCGTGACCTACCGGAGACTCATTGGAGATCTTTCCTTCCAGACTGTTCGCCTCTGTAGAACCAACAATCTTGAACTCCATCTCTTCATCAAATGTAATGTCGTAAACCTTTACTGCACATCCGACATTAATCTTATCAAGATCAACTTCATCCTCTACTACAACTTCTGCATTCTTCAGGATTGCCTCAAGCTCCTCGATACGGGCTTCGATATCTCTCTGCTCGTCTTTCGCTGCATCATACTCAGCGTTCTCGGAAAGGTCCCCCTGCTCTCTTGCCTCTTTGATCTTACCTGCAACTTCTTTTCTCTTTACTACTTTCAGATTCTCAAGTTCGTCCTCAATTGCCTTTAATCCGGCATAAGTAAGTAATCTTTTTTTTGCTTCTGCCATTGTTCCTGCTTCCTTTCTACTTCCTTACCGTCACTGTCTACGGCAGTAACGTTTCGTTTCCTATGATATTTACAGATTCTCTGCAAATTATTTTCTGTCTATACTTTTCATGCATTCAAAGTTCCTTCTCTATATTTTGTCTACAGATCTTATCGGTTTCAAAATGCACGACTGCTGTCTTTTTTCACCGACGCCAATGCCCTCATCAGCGTCCGTCCGCAATTTCAATATTATACTCAAACTAGCGCTTTCTGTCAAGTTGAAAGAGCAGTTCTTCCAGTTCCTGATAGGACTCTACGCGGTTGATTTCTTCACGCAATTTTGCAGAACCTTTCAATCCCTTTGTATACCATGCCACATGTTTTCTCATCTCGCGGATACCAATGAATTCACCTTTGTATTTCAACTGTAATCTGGCATGACGAAGCATCATATCACGAACTTCTTCTTTTCCCGGACGTTCTGGTAATGTGCCTGTCTCTTCATATGTGATCATCTCGGAGAAGATCCATGGATTCCCCTGTGCTCCTCTTGCGATCATGATTCCGTCACACCCTGTTTGTTTTACCAGCTCCTCTGCTTTCTGTGGGCTTGTCACATCTCCGTTTCCAATTACCGGAATAGAGACCGCCTCTTTCACCTGACGGATGATATCCCAATCTGCCTGTCCGCTGTAATACTGTTCTCTTGTCCTTCCGTGCACGGCTACAGCTGCTGCCCCGGCCTCCTCGATGATCTTCGCGATCTCAACCGCATTAATGCAGCTGTCATCAAATCCTTTTCTTATCTTCACAGTGACCGGCTTATCAATCGCCTTCACCATTGCACTGACAATCTCATAAACCAGCTTCTGGTTCTTCATAAGTGCAGAGCCTTCCCCGTTACGCACAACCTTCGGCACCGGACATCCCATATTAATATCCATGATATCAAACGGACGCTCTTCCACACGTTTTGCCATCTCACTCATAATCTTCGGATCTGATCCAAAAAACTGAAGTGACACCGGCTGTTCATCCGGATGGATCTCCAAAAGTGACTCTGTATTCTTATTATTGTATAAAATCGTCTTTTGCGCTGACCATCTCCATACACAAAAGACCTGCTCCCTGTTCTTTACACAACACACGGAATGGAAGATCTGTCACTCCGGCCATCGGACCTAAGATATAGCGGTTTGGCAGCGTCACATTTCCTATTTTCAACTGTTTCATCATATTCTATTCTTTCTAATCTATAACTATTCTTCTTATTTGACTTTAGTATCATAGTAAATAACTGCCGAAAAGTCAACGTACATGATCTGTTCTTTCGCATTCATACAAAAAAGTCCGAATAAATCCGGCAATCACAAAGCTTTTGCAACCCTCCGTTTATTCAGACTTTTTTATCTGTCTTTTAATATCTCTTGATTTTTCTTGAAGCTGTCTTCTCAAATTCTTTCTCGCGAATGATCAGACTATAAATCTTTTTATACGCCGGTGCACCCTGATTGTATTCATCAATCAGTTTTTGGAGTTCTACACGGACTTCCTCTTCTCTTTCAAGTCCCTGCTTTTTTGCGTACTCCTCATCCGGATATATTTCTGCCTCGATCACTCCTTTTGCTTCTCTTACTACTACTTCCTGCACCAGTCTTGAAGAACTTAATTTATTCTCCAGTTCTTCCGGTGAGACATTTTCTCCATTCTTTGTTAATGATCAGGTTCTTCTTTCGTCCTGTCAGATATATAAACCGTTCTTCATCTACATATCCAAGATCTCCTGTGCAAAGCCATCCATCTTTCAGTGCGGTTTTTTGTTTCTTCCGGCATCTTGTAATATCCTTGCATTACACTGCTTCCACGAACCCACAGTTCTCCATCTACGGTCTTTGCCTCGCAGTTTGGAAGAAGTTGTCCTACTGAATTCTTTTTTACATTCCATGCAACATTTGTACTGATGACCGGTGAACATTCTGTCATTCCATATCCCTGGAGAATCTGGATTCCAAAACGTTCGAACAGCTCAATATACTCCGGATTCAGGTATGCCCCTCCACTGCAGATCGTATGGAACTGAGATCCAAATACTGCTTCTTTTACCACTTTTTCCGGAAGGTCTTTTACGTCTTCTAATTTTTTCGCAAAAGTTTCAATCATAAGCGGTACCATCAGGATCATATTCGGCTTAAATAATTTGATATTTTTCGCCACACGCATCAAAGAGTCATTGATACAAATAATTGCACCGAGAGAAATTCCTTTCAGGATATCCATACTCAGGCAGTATGCGTGGTGAATCGGTAAAACTGACAGGAGCACATTTCTCTCTGGGAGCTTCATATCCAGACATGTCGCGTTCTCAACGAGATTTCTATGTGTCAGCATCACACCTTTGCTCTTTCCTGTTGTCCCTGATGTGAACATGATCGTACAAAGTTGATTCCGGAGTAATCTCTGTTTTTTCTACTCCTGTGTCCTCATCTATCGTTTGTTCCATCATTGATTTTGTAAGAGAAAGTATATTGCCCTCATTTGCTTCCTTCTGCATAGAAAGGATGTACTTCAGTTTTGGACACTTTTCTTTCGCTGCTTCGATCACATCTTTACGAATCTCATCCAGAATCAGGATTGTTACATCTGCACGGTCGATAAGTTCACACAGTTCTTCTGCCGGAAGTGACACATCTAACGGTACTGCAACATTTCCGCCGTCCACAATCCCAAAATAGGAAGCAATCCATAGATAAGAAGTCGCACCGATCAATGCGATATGACTTTTTGGGTCTCCCAGTTTTTTCAATTAATGCTGTTATTCTCTCACTGTCTTCTTTCAACTGTGTGTATGTCTTTGCCGCAATTTCATTTTTTCCTATTTTGTAACGGATTGCGTCTTCATTTCCAAAACATTTTTCTGCATTTGTAAGAATATCGCGAATTGTTCTATATTCCATTTTCTTTTCCCTCTACTTCAAAGACTCAAGATACGCTACAGCTTCTCCGACTGTTCGGATACCTGCTGCCTTGTCCTGTTCAATCTCCACATCCATCTCATCTTCTATTTCCCCAAGCATGCTCATAAAATCAAAGGATGTGAATCCAAGATCTTCCATAAAACGTGATTCCGGCTTGATATTTTCCTGTTCAATTTCTACATAATTACAAATAATATCTACTAACTGCTCAAACATGATTTTTTCCTTTCCATTCTGTCCTGATCGTGATTCTCAACATGATCCGGATCATCTTTCTTTTATACAAGCTTTATAATTTCTCCAATTGTAAGTTCAGGATTTTCTGCTCCCTTGAACATAATTTTACATAAATAATAATACAGATATTCCAACTCTTCTCTTGAGATTGCTTTTTTCTGATGTTCAAAGTTGAAATCCAATCCATTATCCTCTGGTCGATGCATGACTGTCAGATACATTGCCTGTGTTGTCATTCCATTCGGATACCATTTTGTCTTATATTGAATTCCTCCAAGATCTTCCAGTCCTTTCTCCTGCAATGTCATCGGCTGGTAAGTCAAAGACATCGGCTCATACGTCAGTCCTTTCTGTGGCTGTGGATATGTCCTGGAGCGATATGCGAAATATTCTGTCGGGTCATAATTTGCATGACGGAATAATTCATTCTGCTTATCACGGATTTCATATACTGCATCAATAAACTTCACATCTTCTGAAAATACGGTACGAAACGGGAACGAATGAATTCTTGTTCCACCGGATTTCTTTTCCTTTAATGTAGCTCTTCTGGCAATCGCATTATTGATCGATACATCCTCCTGTCCATTCATTTTCTGGAAGTAAGTACGTAATCCCATCAACAAAAGACATGCCAGAGATACCCGGTACTTTTCGCAAAAATCCATCAGGCGTTTGGTCGGTTCTGCTTCCAAATGAAAGATATCCAATGCAGAACTCACATCATCTGTCGCATTAAATGCAGAACGAAGCTTTGGATTTTTAAACATTTCCCTCGCTGCATCCAACTTATCTGTTCCATTAACACCGTTATAAACCGGCTCTGATGCTTCAATCAGTTCCCTGAAAATTCTCTGTCTTCGCTGCTGTGCTTTACTTTCCGGCTTTCATATGCGAGATACCTTCTTTACCTGATCTATGTAAGAACACATATCCTTTGGATATGGGACACCTTCGTATTTTGCATTACAGTACAGCTCAATAATATCCTTCAGAAATGTGATCAGTGACTGGGCATCTACCACCATATGATGTCCGAGGAAATACACTCCGTTGAATCCATCTGAAGTGCGGATCATTTTAATCTTCGTCATCGGTGAATCCTCGAGTGGGAATGGAACTGTTGTCCATTTCTGCATCGTATCAGCTGCCTCTTCCATAGTCACATTGGAGAAATCAACGAACTCTATCTCCCGTTCTTGTCTGTCCTGCTCTGCACTTACAACATACTGATATACATTCCCCTCTTTGTCCTTTGCAAAGCGTATCCGCATCCCTTCATTTCTCTCATATGCTTTGTAAATGGACTCTCGGAGTACATCCCGATCCAGATCTGTGCCAATTGTCAGGCTTGTGCCAATATTCAGTACTGCCGCATTCGGACAAAATGGCAGATAATACAAATGAAATTTTTGCGCTACCGTCAGTGGGTATACAGGATATCCTTTTCTTGTTTTCATCATTCTATGATTCCTCCTATAAATGAATCCATTGCTCCTTCATAAGCGTCTCTGTCTTTATAATAACTTTCGCAGTGTCCTGCCCCGTGGATGATCAGCTTCTGTTTTGGAGATTTACAGTTTTTATAGATTTCTTCCGACATGCTGCACGGAACAAATGTATCTGCGTCTCCATGGATCAAAAGAACCGGAACCTTCGCTTTTCTGACTTCACGGGCAGAATTGCACTCATCCAGTCCGTATCCTGCCTGTCTTTTTATTTACCGCATCCGCAATCTGTATTATTGGAAACGCCGGAAGATGATACATACTGTGAAGTACATGTGTAAACACTGCCTTGGGCGAAGTAAACGGACAATCTGCAATAATTCCTTTTACCTGCTGCGGCAGATCAAGCCCGCTTGCCATCAATACTGTAGCGCCTCCCATAGAATTACCATGCAGGAGAATCTGAACATTTTCTCCTTCCTGTCCAATCACCCATTCAATCCATCGATATGCATCATAACGGTCCTTACATCCGAATCCAATGTATTTCCCTTCACTTTGCCCATGCGATCTCTGATCGACAAGAAGAACGTTATAACCACGCTTCAAATAATAATTTGAAATACTTCCATAATCTGCAAGCCCCTGACTCGTGTAGCCATGAAAACAGATCACTGCTTTTTTGCATTTCTTTTCTTCGACATTTCCTGCTCCCTGGAAATACGTTCCATGAAGCTTCAAACTGTCTTCCGACCGGATCCAGACATCTTCATGAGGCTGCTCCATCATCCACTCCCTGCATTCCTTCATCTTTGAGAAATACTGATCCCAGTCTACCCCGGACATCTTCATCGTGCGTTCTGTCTTTGCGTTATAACGCATCATTGTTCTTCTGTAAAAGTATGCACTTCCACCTGCCTCTGCTGATACGATTCCCACCAGACCTGCAAGTGCAAGAAGTTTTCCGTAATGCATCATCTTTTTCACCTTTGCTTCCTTTTTACAGTTATTTCTGTTTCTGTGTTTTCTTTATTGCATTCTGTTCTGCTTTTCTGCTATCAATCAGTTTTTTCAGATACAAAGCTTTGTCAATGTTACCTTCTACTTTCAATTTTCCCAGTGTTACTGCCAGAACCGGATCCAGCTTTCCCTCGTTGATCTTAAATAATGTCTCTGCCGAACAAGTAAAAATCGCATCTCTGTCATAATACTCGTATGGTTCCACATACAGCTTTCCCTCTTTTACCTCTGCATAAAAGATTCCCTCTGCTTCTCCTGTTACATTGAACTGATATGCAAGATGTTCATTCACAGTACTTACGTCTGCTTCCATCATCATTCCTTTTACTTTTGAAAACATGTCTGCGTATGTCATTTTTCTCTCCCTTTCCTTTTCAGTCCTTCATTTTTCGACCGGTGGTCGATTTGCTATGTTTTTAATCTATCACTTTTTCGACTCACGGTCAATTATCTATTTCAGACAATCTTTTGTTTCAAAGTGTCCTTTTTTTGTCCTCTTTTTTATTTCTTATTTTATTTGGTTCTTTCCGTACTTTATTGTTA
>ENA-OQIY01000039-OQIY01000039.1-human-gut-metagenome-genome-assembly--contig:-NODE-39-length-13113-cov-1.054443_pt1 | contig 13113 bp, 13 predicted proteins | sample MGYA00242592_ERZ504757 | MGnify/ENA primary metagenome ERZ504757 (study PRJEB26092, sample SAMD00036366) | human gut metagenome | host: Homo sapiens | study: EMG produced TPA metagenomics assembly of... | reverse complement strand
TTTATTTTTCATTTTCAATTTAGAGCAAGGAGCAAAACGCCAGTAATTTATATGAGCTTTTATTTTTTTTTAAATATGGAATATCTAGTGATGCCATTTCTGAATAAATTCTCATGGCATAATTAGGTGAATTCATTCTGTTTTTGATTGATGAAACAGATAAACCGTCTGATAAATACTCTGCGATGTATATTTTTTCATTAAAAAATAACATAAGGTAATTTTTTCCAATACGGTTTAGAACCAAACTTTCTGCACAAAATTTTTCTCCGGGTATATCGTCAAATAAATAATTTCTCAGGACTGATGTTTTAAAAACAAACGCAACATCCCCTTTTATATTTTTTATAATCCAATAGTTAATCCAAGAATCTTTTAAAATTTTCCATGTAACCTCTTTCCCTATACGAGAACCATCTGGAAAGCATTTCATACCACAAACTCCAGCAAATTTATCATTATTCTTTATATATTGATAATGAAAAACTATTCGTTCTATAGAGTCTTTTGTTAAATAGTCATCACTATCTACAATATAAAATAATTCTCCTTTTGCATGTAATACGCCATTGTTGATTGCTCTATGTTTTCCACCATTCTCTTGTTTGATGAAACGAATTAATATACGATCTTCATTTTGATAAGATTTTATAATTTCATCAATATCATCAGTGCTCCCATCGTCAACAATAATCCATTCAAAATTTTTATAGGTTTGAGACAACAAACTCTGATATAGATTTCCAATTAAATTCTTCCTATTATATACCGGTGTAAATACAGTAACTAAATCTTTCATAAAAATCTTTTTCTATTGTTTTGCATTTTATTTTATCCACATTACATAAGTGAACATATAATAACATAGAATAATCCATTTTATTCGTTCTCCCTGGTTATTTATTAAGTTATCTTTTAGCAAGGGATATATCAATACTATAGGATAAAGAAACCAAGATAGATAAGCAAATCTGTTATTATACGGTACATGAATGGTCAATAGCCAGAACGCATTACTTGCTATATAAGTATTAAATAAACGGATAAACAATTTGTCTTCGTAGCAATATGTATAGATATATTTCACTCCTGCGATAATGGGTATCAAACTATAAATAATGAAGTCCCAGCGAAATCCAATATTAGAGAACATTTGCTCCATGCCTTTATAAGACATATTCAAATATTCAGACATCCTTTTATCCTGTTCAAACCAAGGAATGTTTGTCAACAAAGTGGAGAAAGAATCACGTGCAACAAGCATAAGCAGGAAAAACGTTCCCCATAAGTATAAGTAGTGTTTGGGATTATTTGAAAGTCGGGTCAGCAAGAAACAGCCAATTGGCAACATGACGGATTGATGGAAAAGACATGCTATAATCCAAACAGGAATTCGTTTAATATCGTTGTTTGGAACAAGAAAAGAGAAGATAACTAACGATGTAGCTATTCCGTTACGCAGTCCATTTACTCCGTATCCCCAAAAACTCAAAGAACAAACGAACAACACTAGTGCTACAGCATATTGTTGTTTGAATCGTTTCTTTAAAGCAAAGAAAACAGGCAATATATATAATGAGCAAAGAACAAACCAATACCCTTTTAAATTGACGAGTTGTGAAAGCCAATAGGTAAGATACTCAAAACCAATATCTCTATCTCTTATAGCAACCGTACCATAGAAGCTTTCTTTTGGAAAGCCATGGCATAAGCTGAAGTATCTCCAAAGTAGTGATAATCGGTCGGTCGGAAAGTTACATGAACATATACAATCAAGAGTAAAGCAAGGCTAAATATCTGGTTGTTGATATAAGGCTGTCTTACTGTTTCTGCCCTGACCGGTTGAATAGCGATGTAAACAACTAATAGCAGCAACAAGTTGTAATATAAGGCTATATATAGACTAATACTCATAAAATGACATCACAAATTTGGTCCACATAATGTTCCCACGTAATTTTAGCTTCTATGCGCCGACGTGCATTACGACCTTCATTTATAGCAAGAGATTTATCGTCGATTAACTTAATGAGTAAATTCTCCAATTCTTCGTGGGCGTCCTGATGTATCAACCAACCGCCATTATTCTCCTCGACAGCATCGGGAATGCCACCTGTACGAGTACCTATAACGGCGGTTCCACAAGCTTGCGCTTCGGCAAAAACAAGCCCGTATCCTTCTACATTCCTATTATCCGCTTCTTCACGTGTACAGAGAATGAATATATGCGAGGCTGAATAGAAATCGCAAAGTTTATTATCATCAATGAAACCTTCAAATGATACAATATCTGACAATCCTAAATCGGTAACCATCCGCTCAAGTGCACTCTTATATTTTCCTTTACCTCCGAGATGCAATCGCACTTGTTGCTTATACTTTGCCGGTAAAGAAGCTATCGTCCGGATAATAAAATCATGTCCTTTAAATTTTTCCAATCGAGAAATAGAACAGAGGTGTAGCAAGCCATCCTTATATTTTTCACAAGTAGGGCGAAAATGAATTGCATCAACCGCTAACGGAATAGCGATTGTTTTAGCATTTGGAGAACAATGTTTTACTAATGTCTCTGTATAATGACTGTTAGCAATCACGCAAGAGGCGTTTCTTAGTATAAAACGTCGATAAGTAGGCCAAATACAGCGTCGGAAAAAACTCTTTCCGGCAAGATATTCGGCTCCATGTGCCAATATATAGGTTTCTCTGTTTGACAATAGAGACAGCATTCCCTCTGGATGATAATTCCCGGTAATTACAATATCACCGGGAACAGTTTTTTTGCGTAAATACTTCAATGTACGCAACTCCAATATTCCTCTTCTTCCATGCAATCTCACCACATTATTATCCTCCTCTGCATCGGTAGAAGTACTTTGGGGACAAATGACTGTAACATTCAGTCCTTTTTTCTCTAAATATTTTTTCAGTTCAAAACAAAGCCTTGCAATACCACCATTACTTGGTGGATAATCATAGGTTACAATAAAAATGTGTTTGTTAGATGTTTGCATAATGAGTATATTTAGGAGTTAGTTTTCCTTTTTTATAACCTTCTTTATAAGTTTTTGCAAAAAGTCTAAACAGTCCGGGATTGCGGTAAGTAAAAGCGTATGATGCAACAAGACGCAACAAATAGATGTAAGCAGTCGGCCTATGATACCATTTGAGATGACGCTAATCAATAAAGCCCGGTTATGTACTAATGAAGCAATATAGCGATTGATATCCAGAACCCTGCAACCGCCTGTATCAGCAGCCAAGTGCCATACATGAGCATCATAATTAAAAAAAAACTTTGTATCCAAGTTCCTTTACTCGTAAACATATTTCGGTTTCTTCATATAGAGCAGCTCCATAATTCAAATATTCATCAACACCACCAACTTCTAAAAATATGTCTTTTTTTATGCTATAATTTCCACCTCCGCCATGATCTACATATTCTTTATGATTAATGTGGAATCCCCGTTCTGGAGTTGCCGTATAGAAATGGAACTTGCCTACATTTTTCGATTTGGGATTATTCTTATATTTTTCTGTAATTCCCCCTGCCACTACTGCGATATCAGGTTGTGACAAGAACTTGTAATGCTCTTTGAGCAGGTTGCAGTCACACTCGATATCATCATCTAGAAATAGGATGTAGGCGTATTGTGTGTGTTGCACACCGAAATTACGAGCTTCAGGTAGCCCTCTAAATTCAGTCACATGATAGTACTTAATCAATGTATCACTATCTTTTGCACGACTATACATAGTACTGTCAATGGCTGCCGATTGGTCTACAATAATTATTTCATACGGCTCCCCAAAATCTTGCTCTATTAAGCAATCAACTGTACTTGCCAGATAATCAGCCCGATTAAGTGTGGGCAAAATAATGCTTATCCCTTTTTGCATAAGGCGTTTATGAATAATATGAATCAAGAGTTAAGAAATTAATCACTTCGTTTAGGAATTATACTCTATCAGAAATTTCACTATAATGAAGCATTTCTATATTTTACGTAGTTGTACTGAAATGTTTGACTTTCTTCAAGATGGCAATACAAAAAAAGCCTTAACTCCCCTTCGTATGAATATGTGATTTTATAAATAAAAAGTCCGTTTAAATTTTCTAATAAAGCAGTTGAGTTAGGATTCTTCTACATGATGTTTGGAGCTATCTCTTATAACTCGATTGTAAAATTCGATGTTTTGTGCCACTATCTCGTTGGTGTTGAATCTAGCAGTTGCATTTAGATAAGCCCTGTCGGCTTGTTCACACCTATAAATGGGATTCGAGATTAGCCGTTGCAAAGCCTCTGCAAATTCATCGATACGTTTCACCCTGCATTTGCAAACACAGTTACTGTCTCCTATAATCTCTTGAAAACAATCGATATCGGAACAAACAATTGCCTTCCGCAGTAACATTGCCTCCAGTAAGACCAAACCGAAAGTTTCTGCATGGCTTGGAAATATGCAAATATCGGCACTGTTAGCGTATGACATAGTCTTGTCATAAGGTAAGCGACCTAAATACGATACACAACCGATCGATTGCTTTGAAAAGAGAGATTTGCATTTTTCCCATGTCGAAGAACCATTCACTACTGCATCCTGTCCGATGAGAATGAGTTTGACATTGTCGTTTTGCTCGCATATCCTGTTGAAAATAAGAGGCAAATCAAGTACCCCCTTTTTCTCAACAATTGTCCCCCAATAAAGTATCGTTATTGTATTTTTGTTCATGTCACTAGATGAAAGAGGGGGCATGTTTATATCCACAGGATTATATATTACACATTTTCTCTTATTCGAAGACAGACTGAATAATTTATCCGTCAGGTCGAGAGCCTGTCGGCTAACTCCTATATAGGCATCAGAATTACGCAAAGCATTATATTCCATAAGCCGTACGTTCCATGGAGTTTTGTTTCCAGACAAATGATCGAAATACACATTTGAACCATGTAATCTTGTAACTACTGGTACAGATAAACTACAAAAAGCCAAAGGTCCCTCCCAGTCGATAGATTCAACGAGGTCGATGCCAATCTTTGCCACTAATAGATTTAACTTTTTATTTAGATACCTTCTATTGATAAAAGAAGAAAATGGAGACTTATGAGGCTGGTTTATAGGTATCACAGATATACCATCGTCCCACACAGTTTCTGTAAACTTATTGCCCCAATACACAACTGATACCTTCACACCAGTCTCACTCTTAACGATAAGATGAGACAAATGTTTGATAAAAATTCCGATTCCGCCACATTTCATACCCAATATCGGATATTCTGTAGTTAAAAACGCTATATGCATCTCTATTGTATTTTTTGGAAAATATCAATGAAAGATTTTGTTTGTTGCGATGCCAAGTAACGGCGGCAATATTCTTTGTTTGCCGTCATTGGAAATTTTTCGCTAAATACTTGTTTGATGACAGTAACACCTTGCTGAGGAGTATCTATAAAAATACCTATGCCTGCTTTTATCAATTCGGTTCGTGCTTCGCTAGTCATGGGCACCATTGCTAATACAGGCACTTGTAATGCGATATAATCGACCATTTTTGCGAAATTAGTCCACCATAAAGCCGTGTGTCCGGGAATAAGTACTGCTGCTTTTGCATTAACTATCAATTCATACAATTTACGCTGCGGTACATGATTGATATATTCCACGTTGTTACAGATTCCCAAATCATTGACAAATTCTTCCGTTTGTTTTTGATTGATATTCTTATTACCCACAATTTTAAGGGTGCAACCCTTGCCTTTTAATTCCTTAGAATTGACAGCTTCGGCAAATATTTTCAAGAAATTATCTTTATATTCATGGAGGTATTCACCCACGAATATTATATAATTCTCTTTTTCTCTATTTTGAAAAGAAGGCAAATAATCATCATCTACTCCAGTTGGAATAAAATATGATTTATTTGAGTATCGTCCCTCATATAAATCATTAAATATATTCAGGTATGCTCCCGACAGACCAGTAATAGCATCAGCGTATTTAAAAGTATCTTGTTCAATTTTCTTTTGCTTGGCAAAAACAGGAAAATAATCAGAATACATTCGCTTAGCGTATGTGGTAGGATCCCTGAAATCAGCAACCCATTTTACTCCGGTTAGATGTTTAAGTCGCATACCGATTCTATTTGAGGTAAAAGGCAGGCAAGTGTATATATGATAGATATATCATGTTCTTTAATTATTTTTCGTCCCATCCTCACGGCACTTCTTTCCCAGAATCTAAAGCGGTCGGGAACTTGAATCCATCGGTCTAGTATATATTTATAAAACTTACCGAATAAAGATTGCTTGTTAGAGGTGACTGTATCCGTGCTTTTTGACTGTGCACCAATAGTTTTTGCTTTGGCTGTAATGGCTTTGAGTGAAGTATCTTCTCCTCCAAGCAACATTCTAAGGCCGCGCAATGTCGGTTCTATATAATTGGCTTGATAAATAGGCACGTCTTGGACTTCGTCCAACAAATCAGGATCTTCTAAATATAGATAATTACGATTAACCGTCAGTACTATCGGATTCCAACCTGTACGTTTAAGATATTTTACAAGTTTAAATGCCCTAAATACCGCAGCATGAGTCTGTGGCGGAAAAAAGGAGTAATTATAAGTATGTTTTTATTCATCGTTTTAATTTGTTTTAAAATCAATGCTTTTTACTTTTTTCTTATTTTCTTTGTCTAATAGCACATAATAGGACAGAACAACCAATATTATTGAAGAACTAAGAGCCACGATAATCACTCTTGTAAAGGACTCAACCAAGATATGTTGTATGAGTAGGATTGCGGTAAAAGAAGGAATACTTATGAAAAGATTCACTACCATCGTTGTGAAGAAAAAACGTATCGGTTTGAAATCTTCAACATAATGATGGAGTGTATATGAGCAAACGATATAAATCAATAATGTGCTCACTATAGGCAATCCAAAAGCCCAAGTCAAGCCGATACCTTTACTAAACAATAACCAAAGTATCGGAATGACTGATAATGATACTGTCCCCGCCATAAATGAATAAAATTTCAAACGTCCGACAGCTTGTATTCCAATATATATAATATTATTATTCAATGATATGAAGCTTGAGACTATCAATAAAATACAGAATTCAATTGTATATGGAGGAACTTCCACGAGCCATAAATTCATTACATAATGTATTTCAGAGATAAAAGGAATAGCAACCAACAGATATAACACATTTGCCAAACAAGTAGTTTGCTTTAGTAATTGTATCATGGCATTGAAATCGGTCAATGCGTATTGCTTTATAATTTGCGGCCTCGAAGCCATTACCAAATTGGTTGATACTTGTTCAATCATCAGTTGCACAGTTGTTGCCAATCCGGCTGCGGCATTAACAGCTGTACTGCCAAATATATTAAGCAACATATTTGTTCCCTGTTGACGAGTAGTAAAGCAAATATTGGAATAAAGATTCCATCCTGAAAAGCTAAACAGAGAACGGCCGATAACCTTATTCCATTCCCAATTAATCCGGCATTCGTCATAATGCCTAATGCAATAAATGCGATATGTCATTGCAATCAAGAATGAAGATAAGAGCATAAGTCCTCCATATAAAATGAGCTTATCACATACTGTAATAAGTAGAAGTGTAGCGATCAGCAACTTCAACAGTGATCCAACAATTTCCACAATAGCATACACGTCCATTTTTTCGTGCGAAATAAGAGTCGCATTGTATGGAACTTGAGTGATGCTGACCATTGAGGAAATTATTGAAAATTGATACACCCAAACAGCTGCACTCATTCTCTCATCTGGAATGTTCAATTTTTCGAATAACAGCCAAAGTCCGACCGTTTCAGCCAAAAACAAGACTATAATTGCAATTCCTATATGTAATATAAAGGCTGTATTGAATGTTTGTTGGAGTTGTCGAGGGTCATTTTTGGCAAGTTCGACTGTAAGAAAGCGTGAAGTCGCTCCACTCATCGTTACATTCAAAAAGCTAAATAGGACAACAATACCGCCGACAAGTCCATAAATGCCATAATCATCTACACCAAGTGCATTTAACACGATCCGTGATGTATATAGTGATACAATCATGGACAGCAACATACGTGCATAAAGTGCCACTGTATTCTTGAATATTTTTTTTATTATTTACGGACGATGTCTTATTCATAGCAAGCTTATGATCTTCCTAATACAGACGGAATGTATCTTTTTTATTAAGGTTGTCGCAAAATAGCATATTGCAACAATGAGTGCAAATTCCAATATGGTCCAACTGTAGTTTACAAGATGTAACTTATTGCGCACGATCCAGAATGTATCTACAAATAATATATGTAGCCCCAATAATGCCAAACTGTTAATTCCACACCAAATCAATATTTTATCCAATGGAATAAGTTTCAGCTTTCTCGAATTAAAATATGAATTGATAAACCAATAAAAATTCATAATAAAAACCATTGAAAGCAACAATAGATGCAATGGAAAATTGTTTGATTTTAAGTCAACGTAAGAGGGAAATAGAACGATGAAAACAATGGCGATAATAAGCAAGAATAATGAGCCCGTATACGAAAACTTTCCCCAGATCATGTTATTTCGTTCCTTATTTCTCAAGGTGCTTCATCCACGAAATGCGAATTTCTGGATTTCTTTCAAATGTCAGAGGATCTCCCTTCTATATCTGCCCTAAATCAAAGGCGTTCCCAAATGATGCCAGAGGCTCTGGAAGCTGTATTCCATGAGTTTACTTCTTCTTCCGAAAAGCTTGAACTTTCAAAGCAGGAACAGCAGTATCAATACATTGCTGCTGATGGTTCTACTACTTCTTTTTTCAGCTTTTCAAAGTATTCGTCTGATGATTATTTTATCTCAGAAGGACATTCTGCCTCCGGCTTTTACAGCATACACATTAATGCCTTTTATGACATAAATAAACGGATCTATACCGATGCCATTCTTCAGTCTGCACGCAAAAAAGATGAGTTCCTTGCTTTTTGCCAGCTTGTAGACAGACATATCCCTCACCCGGATCAAAGAACTATTTTTATCGGGGACAGAGGGTATTGCTCTTATAACAACATGGCTCACGTGATCGAAAAAGAACAGTATTTTGTTTTTCGTACAAAAGACATTACAAGCAAAGGGTTGATTGGGAACTTTGTTTTTCCGGATTCTGATACATTTGATATAACTGTTGACGTAACTCTTACGAGATCCCATCGTAAATCTATAAAAATCAAAGATGGTTTTTACCGAAGATATGTTGACCAGGCAGCTTCTTTTGACTACATAAAATATGGCTCAGAAGATACTTATGATCTGACTTTTCGGATCGTACGGTTTCCAATATCAGAAGATACTTATGAATGCCTTGTGACAAATCTTCCGGAAAAAAACTTTCCTGTTGAAAAGCTTAAAGAAATCTATAATTCCAGATGGGGGATCGAATCCTCTTTTCGAAAATTGAAATATACGATTGGATTAAGTCATTATCACAGCTATAAACCTGATTTTATAAAACAGGAAATATGGGCGAAGTTTATCGCTTATAATGCCACGGAACTTCTTGTTGCTCATACTGTAGTCGTTCATGGGAAACGTAAATATTCCTATAAAGTAAACTTTACGCTTGCTGCACATATATGCAGAATCTATCTCCGTCTCCACACGGAGACAGATTCCATAAATGTGATGGCACTGTTACAAAAGGAATTAGTCCCGATCCGCTGCGATCGACAATTCCCAAGACTTAAAACGGCTCATTTCAGAAAACCCAAATATCTGATATACCGTGTTTCCTAAACAGTATCATCAACTGATAGTATATCACTTTTTCAAGCAGATGAAAATCTGCTTATTTGTCGTTGGCAAAACGAACAAGAATTTAACCATTTTCATATTTCATAAATTTTTCAAGGCATTTCTTTTTAAATGTCAAGTAATCTCCGGAATATGCTTTATTTATCTAAATACCATTGGTGTGTGAACAGTAACAAAAATGTCGTTACTGTTCAGAGGTAATGCATAAAGTCATTGATAAAAATGATCGAAATTTATTTTTTTATTTGTGGATAACCATTCGCGGCAGGAAAAACTGTGTTTATTAGTTTTTCCTGCTGTTCTTTTTGTTAAAAGTTATACACCAGATTCTAGTTTTGGGAACCCATTCTTGAAGTTTCAAGGTCTGCATGAATACTTTTTTTTATTATAAAACAGCTATTTATCCACAGTCAGATTGACGAAAAGGCACTTTCTGGTGATTCGCTTTTTTTTTCTATGTTTCTGTTATACTTTTTCTTAAGAAAGAGAGGTTCACTTATGAATATTGATTTTAAAAGAAGAACTTAGAAAACGTGATGAACTTCTTGCCGGTTATCTCAAACAGATTGAAATCCAGGAGGAATTTATCCAGAAACAAAAAGAATTGATTGAATATCTGGAAGAGCATATCTCAAAGATTACAGACATTGTCAGTGGCGTTTGATTATAACTGTACTGGAGGAAAACATATGCCTGATGCGTATGATTACATCTCACTCATGTGTCGGCTGAAAGCCGCACAGACAAGAAATAAAGAACTGGAATCCGGTGAACACTATATTAAGCTGAAAGAACTCCATCAAAAGGAGATGCAGAGCCTATGAACGTAAGATTCAGGCGCTGCTAACGGAGATAGCGGATGCACATAAAGAAACCATCCGTGTCCGCAATTACTGGTTTCAGGTACTGGAGGATATGCTGCTGGAGTTTGAGGCAATGCAGAAAAAAGCTGACCAGAAGCTTCGGGAGATGGAGAAACGTGCTCTTCTTGCTGAGAGACAAAGAGATGATGCATTGGAGAAAGCAAAAGAATTCCGCCTTAAGTTTTATGAAACCGCCACCCAGCTGGAAGAAGAACAGGGAAAGAACCTGAAACTTCATGCACAGATCAACCGTGATTATGAAAATTCATCTATTCCTTCTTCAAAAGCCATCCGGCGGAAAAAGATTGCAAACAGCAGGGAAAAAACAGGACGGAAACCCGGTGGACAGCCAGGACATAAAGGGCATGGCCGAAAAAAGCAGGAGCCTACACATCCGGTAATCCTCCTTCCGCCACCAGAAGAAGTGCTTGAAGACTGTGCTTTTAAAAAGACAGCAAGAACAATCATAAAAACAACTGGTAAGTATCCGTATGGTCCTGGATGTAACAGAATACCATGCAGATGTTTATTATAACAGCCAGACCGGCGAACGTGCACACGCTGCATTTCCGGATGGTGTTATTGATGATGTGAATTATGATGGCAACATCCGGGCATTTTTGTTCCTTCTGAACAATGACTGCTGTACCTCTATTGATAAAAGCAGGAAGTTCCTGTCTGATCTGACGGATGGAAAACTGAATATTTCCAAAGGCATGATAAGTAAACTCAGCAGGGAGTTTGCTTTAAAAAACAGAGCCCGAGCGCCAAGGCAGCCTATGCAGACATCGCTGCTTTCCCCTGTTATGCATTACAGATTGTACAAGCGGCAGGGAAAACGGAAAAAGCTGTCAGATCTATGTCTGTGCCACACCAGACGGAAAAGCATTGTACTTCGCTCGTGAGAAAAAAGGACACGAGGGAGTAAAAGGGACTGTTACAGAGGATTATCAGGGGATCCTTGTCCATGACCATGATATTACCTTTTATAATTATGGAGCAGATCACCAGGAATGCCTTGCCCATGTGCTGCGTTACCTGAAAGACAGCATGGATAATGAACCAGACCGCACCTGGAACAAAGAGATGCGTTCACTGGTACAGGAGATGATCCATTTCCGAAACGAATGCCAGCCATTTCAGGAACCGGATCCGGTAAAGGTATCTGAATTCGAAAAAAGATACCGTGAGATACTGGAAATAGCCAGGGCGGAATACGGAAATGTTCCGGCAAACAATTATTACAGAGACGGGTATAATTTATTCCTGAGAATGGAGAAATATATGCAGAACCATTTGCTGTTCCTGCATGATTCCCGAATACCTGCCACTAATAATGAAGCCGAAAGGCTTCTAAGAAACTATAAGCGGAAACAGGCGCAGGCTGTGACATTTAGGAGTTTCGAAGTATCGATTATCTCTGCCAATGCATGAGCATGCTTGTTTTGGTGCGGCTAGAAGAACCAGCGAATATATTTGACAGAGTATCCAGAATATTTGGATAAGAAAACCGATGGCTTTGACTGTTATTAGTCTACACCATCGGTTTTCTCATGTCCAGCTAACCTCTGAACAGTAAACTATTTGGGTGCAAAAACAATATGATACTTACAATTCCATTTCGTATGTGATAAACTATTACTATCCATATGGATACCTCCTTTGTTAAATAATGCGGTTGGCGAACCTAACATTATTATAGCACTGGAGGTTTTATACTATAAGCTGAAGCAACTTCAACCACCCGCACAGTAGGTGGTTTATTTGTTTTCCAAAGTTCCGTTTTTCGGATCAACGAAAAACTCCACAATGTAAAACAGGGCTTTGCCCTAACAAAGAAAAAAGCCGTAAAACCCCATTGAAATGGGGCTTTACAGCTCACCTCCATGTCCCTTCGTCACACCCACTTTGCATTTTTTTAGCAAACTCACTTGTAATAACTTCCCTTTCCGGCCCTTCCGGGATACTGCTACTATTTTTACTTTTTTCTTTCTGCCGTTTTCTCCCGGCGATGCATACAACACCAGGTTCTTTTTCAGGCATACTTTTTGATAAGATTCTTTTGTAACTTTTCTCTCTGAGCGGCTGGAAACAGCTTATTTACTGCATTTTCTTCGGGTGTGGATTTCTTTAAGGTTTCTTTTTTTCTCTTCTTTCAGGACTGAAAAAGCCCTGCATCAGGATGGTCTCTGATGCAAGGCTTTCTAATTTTTTTTCTCTATGTTTTTGTGTCTTTTTTTGATGTTTTCTCGGGTGCTCCGTATGGCTCGGATTTTCTGATTCTTACAAAGGAGATTATCAAAAAAGTGCCAAAGAGGAGTGCCAAAAAATAACGCGGATTATTCCAGTTCTACAAAGACTAACACATTTTGTTTAGGAATCATTCTCCGTAGTGTTTCTCGTTCTTTTGATTATTTG